>Ga0208965_1000164_pt1 | contig 31522 bp, 43 predicted proteins | sample AOAMet1_07_M0_10_2_FD_188230 | JGI IMG/M metagenome (GOLD analysis project Ga0208965, IMG submission 188230) | Ammonia-oxidizing marine microbial communities from Monterey Bay, California, USA - CAN11_07_M0_10 (SPAdes) | ecosystem: Environmental > Aquatic > Marine > Intertidal zone | place...
CAGTGTGCAACGACTACTGCGCCGTCCATGTCTGCTGGCTGAATGTCACGCTCAAGTGTTGCAATAGTCCATGTAGTCATTTTTATTCTCCGAATGCGGCTACACAAATAGCCTGTACGTTAGCGGGTTCAGCTGAGTAGTCGTCACCTGATTGAATTACATGACGGTGATACGACTGTGAAATCACAGCGCCGTCTTCTAGCACACGAGTAGCAGTCCGTACTTGGACAGAGGCAGTGGCGTTGCCGTCCTCGTCATAGCCTGTGACTACTTCGATTTTGTCTGCTGTTACTTCTTTAGTTAATGACATTGTTGTCTCCTGTTAGTCCAGCCCCAGAGTCCACTGAGGCTATAGGGTTAAGATGCTTCGTATATGACTTGACCAATTACATAGCCAGTTGCAGGAGCGGCTTCTATAAGCGTAACGCCTCCATCAGACTCTAAATCAACTATTCGAAACTCCGTACCGCCTGTAAGTTGAGATGTAAATTGTCCAGTCGCCGTAGTATTTATGCCGTCTAATCGGTAAAAAGATCCGCCCGGCGCTTCACTTGCAACAGAAGAAAAAGGCAACCCTCCAACTTTTGTTCTGCCAGATCCGCTATTTGTAAACCCAGTAATTTGAATTAAAAACGTAGCGTGAACAAATCTACCAATTTTTGTATAACGTCCTGTTTGCGTTCCGTAAGTAACAGAAGGACTAGTTGTTTCTCTGTTTATAATAGGAGTCCACGTCCCTTCTTCATAGTCATCCAGCGTCTTGCTTGAGACGTTGCCGCCAGTAGCACCGAAGACGACACCGCCTGACAGGTAGAGGTCTTTGAAGCGCCGTGAAAGACCACCTAGGTCAACGTCACCATTACTACTTGCCTGAGCAACCTGTGGGTAGTACGCAGTGTCCACAAACTCTAAACCAGCATGGTTAGCAACAGAGCCGCCGATATTTAAGTTATTACTACCATTTACACCAACGGCTCCGACGATGGAGCCTGACTTGTTAAACTCAACGATGTTGCCGTCGCTACTTGTTCTATTGAAGATAGCAACAGACGCACCAGACTTTGTTGCGTAGAGTTTGCCATCAGCCATTAGGTTGATGCCGTTATCTGCCGATGTGTTCGTGTTGTTGTTGTACACTGACGAATCAGTGGTACCAACAAGCAGATTCTGCGAGGAATCAACGCGGAAAGCCTCGTCAGTACCAGAGCCTGTTATGAAGCGCAGGTCATCACCAACTGCTTGAATCTTAGCCTGTTGAGCGCCGCCTGTTGTTTTCTTAAAGACTATGTTCTTACTGTTACCGTCGCCGCCTTGGATGCTAAAGGTTGCGCTAGACGCGTTTGTGATATTTACACTGCCGTCTGAGGATATGCGCATGGCTTCAGTAGGCGCCGAATCTGTATTGACCTTATTTACATTAAAAGTCAATTCAGTTTTATAACTAGCAAGGCCATCTTCCAAGGCGTTTATAGAAGCGTGAACATTATTACCTGCGCCAATAGGTCTAAAACCAACGCCAGCTTGTCCTGATACACTGCCAAGCCCACCATCACCATCAAGCTGTAAATACTTGTAAGCAGTGCTTCTTCCATTTAAGTCTACATGGAGGGGTTGTGCTGGCGAGTCCGTAGCGATTCCAACCAAGCCGTCTGAGGTTATGCGCATGCGTTCTGTTACAGAAGAACCACCATTGGTTTTAAAAGATAAATCCCCAGCCGCGTTTCCTGTATTTGCGTTAATCCCCGCTATTTCAGCGTGCGTTCTATCTCCCGGTTCTGTGCCAAATGCAATAGTTTGTTCTTGATTAAGCGTATTATCTGCATCGAATATTCTAAGTGTAGGTTCGGCATCTTCTAAACATAAAATATGGTCAGGCGAGTCCGTGCCGATTCCAACCAAGCCGTTCTGCCCCACAGTTAATACTGTGCCTGCTCCGTCATCTGTAAATGTAAGATGCCCTGAAGTTGGGTCACGCTCAATGTCCCAATAGGCTGTAGCAGTAGCGGCTAACCTAATACCTGACCCTGTATCGCCGTTAAAAATTTCTAAGTCTTGACGAGGATTAGTAGTACCAATACCCAACGCCTCATCAGCGGCATCCCAGTGGAACTTCGGAGTTGACCCTGTGTCTTCGTAGAAGCTGATGTCGCCGTTGCCCTGTGCTGTTAATACTTTCTTGTCATCAAAAGTAATATGCGTTAAAGCAGAGGCATCGTCCCATGTATTCTCAAAATACATATCACCTTCTGTTCCGTTATAAGTAATAATACCTTGATAAGCAGACGTAGCACCTAAAACAATTTCACCGTGAGCATTAGAACCTGAGTCTCCTACTCCGTTAGACTTAAATCCTGTAAACTTAACCGCTTTTGATGTGTCCTGACTAAGCAACCCATCCGTCGTGGCTGTGCCAGTAACGTCGATGCCTGTGGTGGTTGTGTCTAGTTTGGCGACTCCTGCTCTGTAGAGTGTTACGCCCGTAGTAGCGTTAAAACGAGCCGCATTGGCTGTCCCGTCTTCTGACTGCACAAAAATATCATCTGAGCGTAACAAAAGATTATTAGCACCAATACGTAAATCACCTGTTCCATTTTCCGTAATAAAACTCGTAGCGCCTGAGTGATAAATCTGTAGGTCAGAGCCAGCACCGAAAATAGCCTTGTCGTTGTCGCCAAAAGCTACATCGCCCGTAACATCAAGACCATCGGTTGACAGTGCCCCGCCAGCCAAAGACCAAGTGCCATCATAAGTTAGCGAGGCATCGTCGGTTTCAATTACAATGTGACCAGCAGTTTGCGGCTGGTTCGTATTAACCCCGCTGGCATTAATGTGGATGGTGTTATCGGCATCAGCTCCAGCGAAATGACCAAGAGCAATCGCGTCTTCGCCTAAAGAATCAGCTCCGTAACCAATGGCAGTGGAGTAGTTCCCAGTAGCATCTGTATTACTGCCAAGAGCCGTGGCATAAAAATATGCTGTTGAGTTGTAGCCCAGAGCTGTACCGTAAGGCCCGTTATCAGCTAAAGAATCTCTACCGATAGCCGTTCCAAATGTACCGGTATTGCTGACTATCGCGTTGTTACCAATAGCAATGCCGCCTACGTCATTCGCTTGTGCCGCGTAACCAATAGCAACGCCATATGTGTTAGAAGCTGAAGTAATAGCCCCTCCACCTATTGCGACTCCTCCCGCCGATAAAGCTTGTGACGTGACCCCAATTGAAATGGAATAGGTGTTTAGAGCGTTTGCAGACGTTCCAATTCCTATTGAATCAACGTTGCCAGCAACAGCGCCCCACCCAATACCAATAGCTTTTTGACCGGCTACCGTTAACTGTCTGCCAATGGCAATCCCGTTGTCGTTATTTGCTTCAGCTCCATAACCAATAGCAAGGGTTTGTGCGCCAGAAGCAATAGCGGCCTCGCCCATAGAAATCCCATAAGCTCCGCTACTTTCCGTGTCGCGTCCAATTGCAATGGGTACTCCTAAGCCGGTTGCACTGGCAGATTTACCAACCGCAATAGAACCTGCGACTGTAGCCTCAGAATCCGCACCAATAGAAATCGAAGTGCCGCCGCTTGCGTTAGCACTTGTCCCAATAGCTATAGAGCTAACACCCGTCGTTGTCGGAGCATTGCCTATTGCAATGTTGTTAGACCCTAATGATGAAGCGTTTTGCCCTATTGAAATGGCTTGGAGATTTAGAGCTTGGGCCGAGTTGCCTAATGCTACTGTACCGTTATTGCTGGCATTAGAGCCGTAACCAACGGCAGTGGAGTTAGCTCCAGTAGCATCTGCATTACCGCCAACAGCCGTGGCATAGGTTGCCGCCTCTGAGCTATAACCCAAAGCTGTCGCATAACTCCCTGAGTCTGCATTAGAGTCTCTGCCTAAAGCCGTACCAAATTGCGAGTTTGATGTTGCATTGTTTCCAATAGCAACACTGGCTATTTGATTTGCCGTTGCGCCATAGCCAATAGCAACGCCGTTTATGTTATTTACGTCAGACGTGGCAGAGTAGCCTATGACAGTAGAGCCTACATTCCCAGTGGCTGCTAATCGCCCAATCGCAATGGCGTTCTCGTTATTTGCCTCTGCACCGTAACCAATGCCTATCGCGTTTGCCCCAGTAGTGGTTAATTGACGCCCAATAGCAATGGAGTCTGGACCCGAAGAAGTAGCAGTGTCACCAATTGATACGCTTCGAGATCCACTAGCCGTTGCATTACCCCCTAAAGATATGCCGGATATTCCAGTGCTTAATGCGCTATAGCCGATTGCGACCGGACCACCACCTGCACCGTTGAGAGTAGAAGCATCCTCACCAATAGCAATTGAAGTGGAAAGTGTAGATTGCGCTCCTTTACCAATGGCAATGGATCGAACACCAGTTGAGTCTGTTTCTTGACCAATGGCAATTGACCCGCCTCCAGAAGCAACCGCATCAAGTCCTAATGCGATATCCCTAGCGGCAGTCGCACTAGCATCATGCCCTAAAGCAATTGAATCTGTGCCAGAAGAAACAGCATCACTACCAATATTAAAGCTGTCTGTATTTGGATCAAATCCGGGTGGTTGAGCGCCTATCTCTTGCAGTGCGCCTTCAACATTATCGGAGGTGTAATAGCCGCCAGCATCTTCAATTGACACATCCTCCGCATCAACATCGGTCGTTACGCCTGCCGCCAAATCAACTGCGCCATTTGCATCAAACTTGATAAACTTGTTTGCGCGAGTAGCCGCCTCGGGTAGCTCCATTGAGATAGAGTCAGAGTCGGTAATAGGCTTGCGGATAGACTGTGAGAATGAGCGGTCAGTCTGCTCACCTGCTAACCACAGATCATCAAAGTCGCTGTTTACTTCAGAGGCTAGGAAGTCACCAGAGTTTGTATAGTTCTGTGTGCGAGAGTAGGGCATGTCCCGATACAGGGTCAGTACGTCGCCTGTGGTCGCTCCCACAGTCAGAGTGACGTTTCCACCACTATCATTGCCTACGTTCGACACAGAGTAATTGGTGCCTTCTGAGAGGGCTACGCCGTTCTTCAGCACGACAATGTGGCTCTTGTCTACGATCTCGAACGTATACGCGAATACCGTCTGACCAGAAGTCGCGGAATATTGGTTACGGCTTGTGTTGTCTGCTACGGTCATATCAGCGTCCCAGTAGTTTCTCTACTCTTTGCTCTTGTGCGAGCGTGATTTGGTTCGTTAGCGTCTCATCCTCTGCCAACATCTGTGCTTGTGCCATGTCTCTGTATGCTGTGAACACTGATTTTACCATTAAAGACTTACCACCTTCAGGCCCATCAGTAGCATTTTTGTAACTACGTGTATCAAACATGGATCTAAGCTGTTCTTTCAAAGACATCTGAGCCTCGATACCGCTATACAAAAGCACATAGCGATCATATTGCTTGGCGTCTAACTCAATGCCTTGGATCTGTCTGCGAGGCATTCCCACAGATACCTGTTGGCGCACCATCTCATCCGCGACAGGATCGTCCTTCGCTGTAGATGCGTAGATGGGCGACATGATATCGGGACCAATACCGCCCTCTAATACAATGGGTTCGCCAAATATATTTCTACGCGGGGGAAGGTCGTCGGAGTAACCCGGTAAACGTGACTTAATACGATCAATGTAACCGTATGTAGCACTCATCTCCGGGCTTAAATTGCGCTCAATGTTTGCAACAAATGAAGGAACAGCAGAGCTAACCATGCGCTGTAGATAGCGGTCCAGCTTGTAGTTCTTAGCCTCGGGGTCTGTGCTTGCGCCAAAGAAAGCATCGAAGAAGTCAGTCACACCAGACATATACGTCTTGCTTGCCATGTTCTGTGCAACCGACAGCGCCGCCGCAGTAGCAAGCTGTGACGCTTCAGCCTCATCTGTTTGACCAATAATTTCTGAGACATCTGCCGACAAGCCTAGCAATGCACCTACAGGATCAAGGCGGTTGTATGCGTAATACTTATCGCCAATCTTGATCGAGTATGGTTGCCAGCCAGTAGCCCGCATGATGTTTCGCATCTTGGGATTGGTTGGCCCAGCACCTGTTACTGATCCGCTCAATACGAGATCAGCAGATACAGCCATTAACATCGAGCCAGAAATCAGCTTGCCTAATGCTAAGTCACGACGTGCGCCACCTGCCGCAATCTCTTCGCGGAATGCGCTGGACAGCGGAGCTAATGGAGTGCGCTCGAAGGTGTACGACATGATGTTTACAGGCGTCCGAACAAACGGCATGACCACGCGAGCGTATGGGATGTTGTTCCGCACCTGCTCAACGGCCTTGCCAGTCTTGCCTAGCTGGTTAGTAAAGGTCTGATAGCGTGACGCATCGACTGCCGCTTGCTTAATGTTCTCGGGCGGGTTCTCGATGATCTCAATGACCCGCTTTGCCGCCGCCTGATCGCGTAAGCCTTCGTTAAATGTTTGGCGGTAGGCTTGCGAGTACAGCTCCATACGGTAGCCGATAGCCTTAAAGAACTCATCTCCCGCTGTTAGTAGACGACCGGGGACGCGTATCGCTTCACCCATATAATCAGCAAAGCGACCAGCAGGGCCAGCAATGTTAAGGTTCTCAGAGGTTACAGCTCGAAACTTCTCAGCCTCTACCTTCTGCAATGGATCAGTAGGCTCTCCGGTCTTCAGCACATTCCACGCTAATCGGAAGCCATCACGCGCGCCATCGACCACACCTTTAAGTTGTGCAGACGTTTCGCCGGGCGGTATGTTTCCACCAATAGAGCTTGCGATTTTTCTCTCACCAACAGTAAGTCCAACGACCATGACGTTAGATAGTATGTTGACCATGTGAGTCGTAGGTGAAGACAGCAAGCCGTTAATCCACACCTCGTAAAGCTGGTCTTTGGTAGTGGCTCTGTTCGCATCCTTAACAAAGCGACCAATCTGAGCTGGGTCATCTAGCTCTGATAGCATAGCCGCCATGTCACGCGATACAGCTTCGCCGCCTGTAGTCTGAAGCGCCTCTTTAATCATGCGCTCTTGCTCTCGTGAGCTTGCCGCCACAACTCTAAATGACTGCAATGCACGACCAGCCTCAGCCGTCATGCCTGACACTTGCGCTTGAATGGCTCGATGTTGACCCATAGCCCTGCGGAATAGTGCAAGGTCCATCTCACTACCGTTCTTAGCCGCACCAGCCAACTTAACTAGGTTCTCGCCAGACGCCACGAGGATTTTGCGAGCCGCTAGGATCTGTTCCGCGTTGAATGCTGAACCCTGCCGACGTGCTAACAAGTCTTCGACAGTCATGCCAAGGTCGTCTGCTAACTTTGGAAGGTCTTGATTGGTAATCTTTTGACGACGCGCATCGTTCATATTCGGCGCATCAGCCCTAGCTACCTCGTCAATAAGGGTTGATACATCCTCAGTGGTATTGAGGTTAGCAAGATTGATATTGCGAGCCGCTTCTGGTTCCGCATCTGTGGCACCCATCTTGAACTCAGGTACGCGGATTGTAGGCTGTACAGCTTCAGCCGCCTCATCAAACGGAATGTACTCTTGACCGGGCGGCATCTCACGAGGGGCTGGCACTCCACCCTTCATGGTAGCCATAGCCTCTTCGATCATCTGCTCGACTGGCTTGCCTTCTGCTTCAGCCGCCTCTACAAGCGCCCTGCGGCTCTTCACAAGGCGAACACCTTGTATCAAGCTATCTGCGGCTCCGCCAAGCGCAAGTCCTTCCACGGCGTTTTTAAACCGTCCCTCGGCGTCTGTATCTTCTGGGCCAGCCGCAAGGTATTCCGTGATTGGGTTCTGTAAAGAGGGTACGTCTTGGATAAGGTTAGACAGTCGCTCTTCTTGCGGATCGAACACTGTAGCGTCAGCGATAGCACCTGCCGTTGCTGGAGCCGCAACACCTGTGACACCAAGAGCCTTGACGCCGCGTAATGCTGGAATGAAACCTGTAAGGAACTGACTGATAGCACGTACACCTGCGCCCGTTACGGTGCGAGGGTCGGCTTCAATCTCAAGATACTCAGGTTCTGCACCGCTGATAGTGCCTAGCGGGATAATGGATTCCATCATGCGAGCCGCTTCAGCAGTCGCATCCAAGAAACCAGCAACCGCCTGACGTGGCGCTTCGATCAATCCACCAGCAATATCACTAATCGCAGGTATTGTGACCTCGCGAGCAAAGCGTTCAGCCCTTGCAGGTATAGCCTCGAAGGGTGTCATCGGCTCTTGATCAACCTGAGCCTTCATCATGGCTCGGTCGTATGGCGATAGGTCTGCGCCTTGTCGTGCATCAAGCACCTTGCCGGTAGCGTCATCGTTTTCAAACGTAGGCATACGCATTGGTGGACGCGGCTCAGTGGTCAAGCTCATAGACTCAGCGGCTTGTGCGTCTTGATTAGCCAGCATAAGGCCAGCCATCGGCAACGCTATGCCATATTGGCGCGATATCTCAATGATGCGTGGATCAAAAACTACAAAGTTACTCGTACCGCCTTCAGTCTTACGCGACATACCATCGGCATACCTAATGCCTTTTATGCCAAGCTCTTTCGCTTTTTCTGTGGCTTGCTTTTGTGCTTCTTTGCCTGTGGCTTGAGGCGCTAGTCGGTAATACGCAAACTCACCTTTAGTGTTTTCATCAACGCCCTCAAGTTTTAGCAAAGCGTCTCGTACTTTTGGTGGTTGTTCTGCTACTGGTCTATCCCAATTGATAAGCTCATCTTGACCTGCTTGGATCTGAACTTCATACACTGCGCCTTTCGGCTCTACAAATTCAGAGCGAGGTCGGACGTATGTTTCAAATAAGCGCCGCTCTTCTGGCCTAAAGGATGAGAGTACATTTTCCAAGTCACTTTCAGTGTTGGCTTGGCTCATGTTGCTCAAGATAACATCTAAGCGCTCTTGTGAGATTTCATCACCAACCTCGTCATACAAATCAGCAAAGCGCTCTCGAATATCTGCGGTATATATAAGGTCAGCAGGTTTACCGCCAACCTCAATGCGAGGACTCGTAAGAGCTTCTCTGTATCCGCGAGCAACATCTTCTGATTCAGCAAAATACAAGCCATAGCCATATGCCTGCGCGCCTTCGCCGGTGCCAATCTTTTCTATATCAAATTGCTCAAACTGATATGGGCTACCGTGATAAGCCTTAAAGCCTGACTTAACCTTTGGTTGTGGCTTATCGAAATAGGACATCCCAGGACCAGTCATACCTGTAGCTTCATTGAGATATCTGCCAAATGCAGATTTAAGCTGAGGCGATGGATCAAAACCCTCTAAGCCACCTTCATCAAACAACTGAACAAATACGTCGTCTATACGATCAAAACCTAAGTAATCATCCCGCTCTAATGCGCGTAATAATCTTTTTGCTTCTGGCCCAACAGTAAGCTCATTAATGTCAAATTCATCAATGTATGCACCAGCTTCTAACCCAGAATCGCTAACCTCTTTGGCAAACGCTTCTCGCGCAACAGATCGAGCAACTTCATCTTTATAGGCTGGAGAGCCAGACCGAGAGATACCTTCGGCAACTTGAGTTATTAACTTACTAACCATTATTGTCCTCTCTTAATATCAGCCATCATGCTCTCAAAGTTTTCCATACGCTGTTGCTGTGTCGTCAACAATTGGAATCTTTCGTCGTATTCGGATTTAGTTAGGGTTCCTATCTCAGCCTCAAGTTTTTCAAACTCTCTATCAAAGTTCTTTCTGAGAATGTCATCAACAGACACTAGATTCAATGCCACTGCCTCCGGTGCCTCACCTGCCAAAACTCGATTATCAAACTCAAACATCAAGAATATTGCCCGCTCTTTGTTCTCGCCAGTAATGTTTCCAAGCAAGTCGGTAGTAGCCACGTTGTTTTTTAAGAAAGTTCGAAAGCGGTTGGCTGTTGCCGTGTTTAATATTGGCTCTTCGCCTAGCGTAGTTAATAGCTCTTGCGCCCTAGATCCGGTAAGCCGAGTGCCAGTGTTGGCAATAATCAAGTTACGCGCCGCTTCTGGGTTCTGATACATCTGCGTCTGGATGTCATAGATCAGATTGAAGTCATCAATACCTTGACCGCGAGTGTTCATTACGTTGGTCAGTGTAGTCAGTTGTGACTGTGTGAGATTGCCAGCCATAGCAGTGCGTGTAATGTCGCCTACGTCGGTTTCGCCGTTAATCAAGCCAACGTACAGGCTAGTGAAGTTCTCGCCTTGACGGGCCTTCAGTGCGTCCTCAGCTTGCTTCTCTTGGATGTTGGTCAGTGATATGTACTCATTCAAGTCAGCACGTAGGACATTCGCTAATTCTTCTTGCTGGTCTAGCGTGAAGTTACTAACAGGCGTCTCAGCTACCGCATTGATAAACTCAACCGCCGCATAAGCGCCACGATTCTTGATAAGAGCTTGCAATCCACCTCGGGCTTTCTCGCCTTCCGTAGCTACTATAAGGTTCTGCTTGGCAGTTTCAGCCGCCGCCGGAGTCATCGTTCCAGCTTCAACGCGAGCATCAAAGGTAGAAAAGGCATTCATACGACCAATCATTGCCGACTCATCATCACCGATACGTGCCGCCTTCAATGCGGCCTCGGTTGCTGTTTGACCGGAGCGAATCAGCGTGTCATCTGCGTTCTTGAGGTTCTTGGCTGTCTGAGATTGGTGTACCTGTGAGCGGGCGCTAGTAATCATTTGATCCATTGACTGATTAATCAATGGTCTAAATTCTTCGGCTATATTCTGTGTTACGCCATTCCGATAAGCGTTGACAGCTTCATCAAACGCATCAATGTCATCGGGGTTGTCAGTAAGTAGGCGATTGACATTCTCTCGCGCATCGTTATCAACGCCAGCAACATATGCCTTTGACAGTGCATTGTTGTATGCCTGATCAAATATGGATATCTGTGACAAGAAACCTTTTTGCGTTTCGATCATCTCGCCTTTGTCAGCGGCCTCTGCCCCAGCCGCAAGACCAGCCTCTTGGCCGCGCTTCGTTTGGATCTTAGCCCCAACCTCAAACGCAATGTCCCCGACCTGTTCAGCCAAGCCAGAGAGAGCCTGCAAGCGTTTAGCCTGAGAGGTGTCTACACCTGTAGGCGTAAACTGTCCGTAATAATCAATGCGCTTCTGAGCCATAACTTTATTCCGCTAACTGCGCCGCTTTCACGCCACCACTAAGCAATGTACTTGCCGCCGCTAATCCTGCTGTTTGAGTCGCTTGTTTAGCTTGTCGCTTTAATGCCGCTTGTCTTAGATTCTCAGACACATCAATAGTAGCTTCACTTAACCCGACTTGCTTTGCGCTTGCCAGAGCCAGACTTGCTGGGGTGCCTTCTCCAGATATTCCCGCAGTCGAGAGTGCCGCGACGTTAGCCGCCAATGCTTTGTTAAGTTCTTGCCGACGCTGTAGCTCTTGGCTTTCTGCCGCAAGCTCTTCCTGCTTGGCTTGCTCTTTCAGTGCTACCTTCTGAGCCTTTCCGGCTTGAACTTGACCGTAGGCTGATACACCTGCGCTTAAGCCCGCTAATATTGCAAATATAGGGAGAGCCATCAGTTACCTTCGACCTCGTATTCAATCATCTGTATGTGCATGGGCGTAGGATCAGGACAAGTAATCGTCGGGATGACCTCACGGCCCCAGCCGTTAATATCGTAAACGTCTTCTATTATGCCAGTTTTCGGAATAATCGACCCGCCAGTTAAAGGGGATGTAGTACCAGCCTCACCAAACTCGCGAACAGGTACGGCAATGCCGTCAATGTGAATGCCGGAAGACTCGTAGACACGCAGGTTCATGCGGACAATCTTCTTCAAGCGCATCTGATTCTGGCCCGATCCGATGTTTGTATTCAGTGGCATAGGCTTAATAGTAGGAACAAAGGGTAAGCCAACCTCATACGTGGTAAAGCTGTACACCTCACTAGGATCAAGAGTGATTTCGCCACTAGCTACCGTGTAAGACGACAGCACATAGCCTTCGTTCGCATCAGCTTGGCCGTCACGAGTTAACACCTTGACCGATTCACCGTCTAAATGGTCCAGTCCGTCGATATCACCGGCTACTTGGACGCTCTTAATCGAGCAATCCATCAAGTAAGTAAAGTCCCAGCGCTCAATGAAAAGCTTCTTAACTCTGTTTACAGTGCGCTCGACAGTCATAAAGAGCTGATCATCTACAACGCAAACGCTCTTAACGTCGCCGTCTGTTTTCCAGCTAGTGAAGCCGTTGATGTCCTGACTTCTTAGCGTGTTAAGGATCGTCGCCGTGCCATCTGTATTGACGATAAACAGCCAATTAGCGTCATCACTCGCAGTACCCGCTAGGAGGGCCATATCGACCGGCTGGTTGATTAAGTGAGAGGCCAGTACCGATCTATCGTCTGACGTGTAAGCGTCCTCGTTAAACGAATACAGGAAGCTCAGGAGGGACTTGCCGTGTCGGTCAACGAATATGGTCGATCCGTCTACGTCTTGGACCTCAACCTTGTTCGCGCCGTGTGAAGTCTGCGGCTGAATTGTAATCGAGCTAGGCGTTGTCGGCTTACTGGTTACAGCAAACTCCGCACCCGATGTAAATATCTGCAAGTTACGACCGGGATACACGTCAACAATGTCATTCAGTTTACGTGAAGAGATCGTCGCAAAGATTGCCTCATCGTCATCACCGTCATCAATATCGAAGTCGAAGAATGATCCCGTCTTAGACATGAAGATTGATTGGGTCTTTGACTCAGTTCCGCCTATGACCAAGCGGCCCTCATAGAAGCAAATGCTGTTTGGATATCCACGGGTGGACGACCAGACATCTTCTTTCCGGGGTGAGCCTGATTGCGTCTTGGTGAAATTAATCTCGTGATCTGTAGAGCCTTCGGTCACATACGCAGAAAACAGCTCAAAGTCTTTAGTTGACTCGCCCGATATGGTGATTGTGTACTGCTCAGCTCCTGTTCTGGTTACAGCTACCCCCGTCTCGCCAAATACCGGCATCTCTTGCAGGTTCTTCTGGATGTTAAAGACGGTTGACGCTTGCTCATCGGGAGTCGAGTCACCAGCAAAGCTAATAGACTTGGAAAGAACGCCCTCAACGTCTATCTCGAAACGATCTCCACGCTTCCATTGGCCCGACCCGGTATGACCTAGCGTCATAACCTGTATCTCATCAACAGGGATAGGGCTTAGTGCGTCGTCAAAGTCGTACTGAGGTACGTTAGTGAACGGGATCAGATCCAAAAACCAATCGCTATCCGTCCCAAGGTTTACTAGTCGCATCGGCGCGAAGTCACCAACGATAAGCATGACGTTTTCAACCTGAGCCACGCGGATATTTTCTATCTCAGCCGACGTCAAACCGCTATACAAGGGCTTGATGTCCGCAACCCTAGTGGTCTGAATGTTTATGCCTACAAGCCGAGAGCGGAATATAGCGATATTGTCTCGCGTAAACTCCACAAGGTAGTGCCGGTCATCCTCGACGCTCATGTCTACAAGGCGTGGCGTGCTTAGAATTGCAGACTCTTCATATAGAGACAGACCAGCAATCGTAACCGTCGCGGCACCCAAGTCAGTCGCGCCAATACGGGCTAGTCTCCAGTACCGAGCGGTCTGATCAACCAGTAATCGGAAGTTCTGCGGGTTAGTGCCAAGCAAAGGGACGCTTGCGGCATCGGTATAGGTCACGTCATCAGTTGAATACTGGACTTTGAACTGACTACTTGTGCCGGTTGATAGGCTGATCTGGCGCAGATCAATAAACTTCATGGGGAGATCAACCAACAAATCCATCTTGGCGACAACATACGGGTCAGTCGTGCCAATCGGTGTAGTTGTTGACGTGCTTGTCGTGTCATCGCCGTCATTGAGTACCGATGATGTGCCACCATTGGGCATGGTGTACGTCGGTGACTTCTTTGAAATACCTTTAACGCACTCGGTTATAAACTCAGTACCAGGACGACGGCGCATCCCGCCTTGTGGAACGATCACGACGTTCTCAGCAGTCTCGACAGCCTGATAATACTGGTTGATATCAATACGGCCCTTGAGAAGCGGGGATAACTCACCACTTACAAAGCTAGACTGGATAAATCGAGTCTTAGCCATTAGAACCTCACGTTAGTAAATGGGTTACTTCTTAATTGTTGCGTCGGATACTGCTGAGAGTCCGTGAAACGCGCCATACGGGACGCATTCACATAGGCCGCGGCCATCTCACCTCTAGCCGCAGAGCTGTCTCTAATGCTTGCGGCGAAGTCCATAGCCAGTGCGTACTCGATCATCTTGGCGAAGTACACAGGCCACTCAGCCTCGGGCGTGTTGGCAATATAGTCAGCAAACATGGCGTTATCTGAATTGCTGTACACCTTGTCGCCGTATATCTGATAGTTGGAATCAGGCGATACAGTGATTAGAAACAATAAATCAGTCGGTAGCTGGTAAATTGTTGCCCATTGATTCGGGTTCACAGGCACGTCCGTCAAGCGGGACATCTGTTCTTGCCTACGAGCAAAGCCCCAGCGATGCTTTGTCAGCTCGTTTTGGACAATGTTGTCGTATAGATTGTTCGCGACAGTCTCGCGCCGTGATCCACCAGTAAGTGAATTAATCGGAGTGTCACCAATTAGAATAAGTGCATTGCTAATTAAGTCGATCTTGCTCGCCATAACCCACCCAGAAATAGAATGGCCCCCGAAGGGGCCGTGTAAGACTTATGCAGTCTTGTCGTACTGAACCTTAACCAAACCACCTTCGTCGCGAACGACAGAGCCAGCCTTCAGCATGCCGTTAGACAGCCAAGAAGTCTTCTCAGGAACGTAGTTGATCTCAGTCTTCATGTCGATACCGATAGCAAGGCCGACAGACGGACGCTGGAAGAACCAAGAGTCCACGACGTTAGCCGCTTCAGTCAGACCGCCTTCCGCACGAGTTTCAAGGATGATGAACTGGAAGCCAACAAGAGAGTTGATCTCACCAGATACAAGAGCCTTGACCGCTTGGTAGTCAGAAGAAGTTGCCTTCTCATCAGCCAAGAGTCCGCCCAATCCACCAGCTTCGATTACTGCGAAAAGCTCTGTATTTGGTACGCCCTGATCACGTAGCTCAACCTGTGCTTGGTTGACCTTAGCGATTGTGAGGTTAGTACCACCAGCGGCTACAGCAGTAGTCAGTGGAGTAGAAGCGTCCATAGCATCAATGACAAGCTGGTCACAACGACGACCCAAGGCACCAGCGATTGTAGATGCCAGCTCTTGCTTCTCGTCAAAGTTTACGTCTTGTGCGTCAAAGATGTCTGTGAACTCAGGTGCGTTCCAGTTTACGAGTGTTGCAGTCTTGAACTCGTGTCCAACACCCATTGCAACTACATCGGCAGAACTAGCCTTCTGGTTAGCAAGACCTTTGCCCATACGACGGAATTTGTAGGTATCACCTACGACGTTGTTTCGGAGTGTGACAGCGTTTTTAAGCAAGCCCATGTTTGCGTAGGCGTGCTTCACCATGCTGTCAAATTCAGTTACCGCTACTGCGGAGAGATTAATTGACATGATTCAGTCTCCTCTATGTCAAATTGAAAAAAAAATTGATTAAGAGATTTTGGACTGAGTACCCGATAGTCGGTCAGTCGTTCAACCTAAAACTACCGGGCCTTGTGAAAGGGGTATCCGATCTCGCTATGATACCACACACTGCGTATTAGCCAACAACGCGTACATTGGGCTTATCACCACCAAACTCTTTCATCATGCGTTGAACCTTGGCCTCGTGGTTAGGATCGACCGCACGAAGCATCTGGCCGCTCTCATGCTTCTTAAACATCTCAGCTTCAATGTCAGTCCATGTAACGCCACCCGGTTCAATGTAGCCATCAATCGGCAACTTAGCAGGGGCGGTTGACTTAACTAAGGCTTCGATCAGCTCAACAGCTTCGGCACTGTTTACGGCATAACGTAACCGCTCGTATGTGTCGCCATCGAGATTGTTCTTCATGTACTGCTCGACAACTTTGACACGCTCTACACCGTTATCGCCTAGCTTCTGAAGCTCAACTTCCATTGATACTTCTTCAGCCGCTTGATCTTGTGCGGACAATAATTCCCATGCGTCGTTCATTGCAGACTGAGACATATTGGTCTTCTCACCAAACGAAACTAGCTCTTGCCATAACGCGTCGTCTGACTCTACACCTTCAATAACGGAGTATCCGTCTTTAGGTGCGCCAGTGAATCCCCCGAACTTCTTCTCTAGCTCGGTATATGCCTTGGCTTGCTCTGATACTGACTTGTACTTGTCGGCTTTGTACCACTCGGGTTGATCGCCAACGCCCTTGATCCCATCACTCAAAAAGAATTCGCCTTCACCTAATGTGGGTTCTGCGGCGTCTACTAATGATTGCAGGGTGTCGTTACTTTCTACGGCCTGTTCTTCCATGATTATCTCCAAGGATATTGAATTACTGCTCGTTTAACATTTACGGGCTGGTGTCTTAGCAGGATAGATTCCACCCTGCGCTTGCCATTGATCACAGCAAGATCGTTTACGTCGATCCAATCAACGTGTTGACCGTCTTTGTAGCACCTGAAAGCTCGAAACTTATGGATGTACTCGAACTTCTCAAAGCCATATCGGTCATGTAATCGTTCCAGCCAATCAAGTTCGCACCCAATAGTTGCTAGGTGGTCCATGTCATTGCCGGATACCTCGTACTTGGGCTTCGACTTGCGCCCACGCTTCTTGGTTTCTTCGGTCATAGTCTCTCGGTTTGCTGTATGTAGTGGATGATCATGCGGATAACGCCAGCTTCACCATTGTGATACGCCGCTTCATACGCGACGTTCTGGCTAGATAGGGCGGTTGAGTTATCGAATAGAAAGCGACGGGTCAGATCCTCTAAGACCTTCTGCCCGTCTTCAGTGTTGAAGCATCGGGCATAGGCTTTGGTGAGTTCCGTTATCTGTTCTTGTGCTTTGGCTTTCTGTCTCTTGGCATCCGGGCTTGCGCCCTCAATTGTTTCCCAAGTCATTCAGCTTCCATTGGTTGTGGTTGTTGTTGTTGCATCTGAGCTTGTGCACCGGCTTGGATGATCTGCTGTTTCTCGACCTCAGACCGTACCAATTCAGAGGGCATCCCTGTTTTTTCTGCCGCCCACGTACCGAAGTCCTCAGTCTTATAAGCCATGAGTACCTGCTCGGGGCCAGACGTACCTAATACGAACTGTACGGCTTGCTGAACAGCCAGTAAGTCTTCGCCGTCTTGCGCTCGTGCTAGTGGAGATGTGAACTTAACTCGTACATCGCGGCCATCAAGCTCGATAGGTACGATCAATCCGCGTCGAGTCAGTATAGCGACGACACGCTTGAGTATTGGTATGAGTATCTCGGTCTGAAGTCGCCCAAATGCCGACCCGATCCGCTTTGCAAGCTCTCTGGATTCAATAGCAACTTCAGTGGCGCTACGAACAGGACCAGAAGGATCACGCAAGTCGTTGAACATTGCCAACTTGATAGCGTTTTGAAGCTCGACGATTTCAAATTGCGCGAGAGCAAGGTTCGATCCTGTATCGAGACGTTGAATAGAAGGGTTGTTGGTGTTGTTTGATCCGACTGGAATTACGACACCGGGGGCAATCACCATATTGTACGGGTTAGTAACGCCGTCGTCAGTAGCCGTATACATACCGGCAAGGTCTATTGCGGCTTTCTGCAAGACAAACTCTTTCGCCTTGTTCAGTGAGCGTACATCGGGCAATGACTGCATTGCTGGACCGCGACCACGTATCTCACCGGCTACCTTTGTGTATCGACCAGTAACCCAAGGGCTTGATTCCCCGAAGTCTTCAGTCCATGAGAAAGACTTTTCATTGTTAACCCACAGGCATCCGTAGTATCGCTTGCTCTTAGGGTCAAAGATCACGCCCTCAGACACGCTAACTTCAGTGTTGGGACTGTTCTCGATCATGTTGCGTACATTCTGCGAGGCTTCAAAGCCCTGCCACATACGCTCTAGTAAGCGAGCCTTGACTTGAAACCGTCGCCAGTGTGTCTCGACCGTTCCGTACGGACCCTCTTCAAACGCAATGCCCTTCTGTGGGATCGTGTTGAAGCAAATAGGGTTGGTCTCATCGTCTGTCTCTTCGATCTTCATGGTTGCCGTACCCACGAGAAGATCAAGCGCCGCTTCATAGAACTGAGTATGGAAGTTAGAGCGATTCAGGTAATCAAAGACCAGCTCGCACTGCTGATCTAGGTTGGCTCGCACATCCTCTTCGGATACATCGAACTGGCCTGACTCCAACAACCGGATGATCTCTTCGGTCGGCTGGAAGGTAGCCCAACGTGACCAGATCGGAGCAATGTTTTCCTGTAGCTTGCTCGCACCTTGCTGGATAGCTGTCAACGCAGTCGAGTCAAAGATGCGGTCCATCTTCTTCTGACCGGTGTTCTCGGTATCAAACAGGTTACGTTGCGGTAGAAAGTATTCGTACACATCCTGCAATTGGTCATGCCACATTGCTTGAGTGCTAAACGCTTTCTGTTCACGTTCCTTTATGTCTTGGACCGAGCCAAGATGCGGGGGCAAGCTCATAGTGCTACCTATTTAAGTTGTGCTTGTGTGCCAGAGTACGGGCCAGAGCGCATACCGCCGCCAGCACCGCCGGGAGAGACGCCGCCCATACCGCCCATGCCTAACATGGTTCGAGCTGGAGCCGCTCCTGCACGGCCTCCTGCGGACTCTGCACGGCTACGTGGTACACCGCCCAATAAAGACTTAGTTCCTAGCTTGCCGCGAGCCATAGCACGGAAGCGTTCTTCCTGCTCCGCAATCTCTTCATCCAGTGCTACTGCCTGACGGCGCTCGACAGCTACTTGCTGTGCTGATGGCTTAGGTGCTTTCGGTGATTTCATTTCATCCCATCCTTAACGAGTCACGGGTGGTCTTTTCCCCGTTACGTGTGAAGTCTTTACCGTCATAACCAATAGTGTCTTGCTGTGCTTTTCGGTTACTGCCGCTCTTAACACCAAGCTCGCCAAGAAGGCTCTTGCCTCTGCGAACCCGGTCAATCTTCTTGAAGCCTTTGCGGTGTATCCTGTCGATACCGCGCAAGCTTTGCCGCATCTTACCTGCCATCCTGCTTCTCCAAATACCGATACAGTTGATAAGGCGTCCAGATAAACGGTTTGTTTATACCCAACACCTGCTTCGTATACCCAACGCACGTATTCAACATAAACAGACCGCGCTTAGGTCTATGAACCTGCGATTTTATCAGAATATCGTTCTCGACTACATCGGTAATGTTATCGACGATTATGAACTCAATCCCTTGCGTTGACTTGCCAACCGCAAACCATTCGCCATCGTTCGGAATCACGACGTAACAATGCCTAATCTCGGGGTGTAGCATCCACGACCACCAATGCCCCTCGTCGATAGAGAACGCCACGTATGCGATATCAGAAGACACGGACATCCATCTTCATCTGGCGCACCTTTCTGTTCTGCGTATGTAAGTTAGTTAGTGCCTGTCTGCCTTCGCCTTCACCTTGCAGTGCGTACTCCAATGCTTCAACCGGGTGACTGTATTCGTTCTTATCAGGCTCATCCGTGTACTTCTCACCCGATATCTGAATGCGCCGGTAACAGAAGCCACCCTGCAATCCCTTACGAATCATTCGTGCTTTAGGGCTAATCAAGAATCGTGGCTTACCATCCATGCAGAGTTCTTTCATCGGTATCTCTAGCGCCGCACGTCGCAATGCAGGATCGTTTGTCAGTGTAGGCGTACAGGGTATGCCAGCCGCTCGCATGATCTTGAAGGGCGTGTCTGCATTGGCTTGGTTCTTATTGTCACCCGATGGATCACCCCAGCCTCTGAATCGGCACTTCGGGTAGTTCGCATCAATGTAACGTTTGAGGCTAGGTGCAAAGTCCACCGCCCCAGAGTCAGTCAGACAAAACTCATCAAAACAAACCCAGCGGCCCAACGCATCTCTCTGAAGAAACGCACAAGCTGGAGTCCGACCGAAGTCAAAGCCAAGCACAATAGGTTGATCAGTATTAGGCTGATAAACGTCAGCCATGCAGTGAATAGAATCAGTGTACAAAGGATGAACTGGCTTACCGCTAGAGACAAAGCCGTACTCATTCGCGAGATTAACCTTGATCCAATCATCAGTCTTACCCTGTAGACCTCGCCGGTAATAGCCGTCCGGTAGGTTATTAAGATTCTCTGCCTTTTCGTTGAGATACCATCCGTCGCCTTCCCGATATACACCACCCGGTTGGCGGTGAAACTTCCAATCCTCTGGTCGATCTTCTTCAGCCAGCTTGTAATACCAGTGATCCTCATCGGGCGCATTCGAGTCTCCCAGCATCCCATAATGCGTAGGCTTCACGCCTTCCTTCATCGACGGGTATCGACCGCATCGCAGGTCAAGCATGTCCACAACGCTCTTAGAATGCTCCTTAGCCTCGTTTAGCCACACCCATGTAGTCTGGATACCCCTCGCCTTCTTGACGTGCTCAGGGCGATCAAAGGCTATGAAGATGACCTCGCTCTTAACCGTCGTCCCATCCTCCAGCTTGAACTCGAGTCGATGCGTTGGCGGTTCCTTGTTCCCCTGCTTGAACTCACCTAGATCGCCATGCACCTCGATCCAATCCTTAATCGTGGTTGAGAACAATTCACTGTAAGTATTTCGAGCGGCAATGATCCGACTGAGCCGAATGCCGTAGTTGGGATGACTCTCCCGCGTCACTGGTGCTTGCTGGCACATCAGCTCAAGGAGCTTGAGGATTACTTGGACGGTCTTGCCGGAGCCTAGTGGCCCCATAATGAATGAGTTACGCGCGCGACAGTCAGCGAACTCCTCGAGTACCACGCCTTGTGGCTTCATCACGTATTCAATCGTCGCCATCGAATCTCTTACGCTGAATGTTAACGACTAAACCACCGCCATCTGGACCAGTGATCTCGGTGGATTTAAGGTCTGGCATGAACTTAGCCATCATCTTTATGGATAGGTCAGCCGCAGACTTCATACGCTGTACATCAATGGAGTCAAGTTCTTGCTCAGGATCTAGCAATTTTTTAACGACTTCATGGACATGCGTTTCATACCCGGATGCTTCAATCTTCTTCCGCATCTCGGCTTGGCGTGTCTCTCGGTTAAGTTGTGCTCTTGTCTTTGCCACCGAATATCCTATCCCAGCCATCCTTATAGGATTGACTACTGTTAGTTGCGAACTTGCGCGGTCTTGACCCCTTACCCCCATTGTACTCAGGGAAGTGTCTGTCTCGCGTTTCCTTGTCTAGCTTATGCCGATGATCCGCCATGTTCCACCTCAGTTGGATAACGTGACCAGAATGATTTGCCGTACTTGTAATAGGCGCGTAAGTATTTGCGCATCGTCATATCATGTACATCGAAGATTTGTGAGAGCGCCCATACCTCGACGCCCTCGCTTTCCATCTTAGCCGCATCCTTTACTTGTTTATAGGTTAGCTTCATTTATAGCCCTCCCTATTAACTCTGGTATTGGCGGCACTACCGCGTTGCCTAAGCATTTAAGTCTGTGTGACCTAGAGGGAATCCCATTAGCCACTCGACCCACATTGGGTTCAACGCTCCACCCGCTTGCGCCGATAATGTTGGCGTATTGCGATTGTATTCCGAAGGATAAGCACCTTCTTTGGCATTGTGTGCTGTTGGAGTCGGCCAAACTTTCCGCTTGTTGACTTGCACACGCAAGCTGTTCTGAGTCGCCGCATGATTGGTTGTCATTTCCCACTCTGTCGGCGCTGCGTGTTTTGCTTCTTGCGCTAGCGGTGTCGGCCACATCCTCACGTGTTGCTGTAAAGTTAGCTGCGCTCTGTGTCCGCTGGGCCTGATCGGTTGCCAGTTGCCCGTTGTTCCGCCCGTACTGGCCGCGGGGGTAGGCAATAATCCAGATCCTATCTCTGTGATGGTGCGCGCCAAGTTCGGAAGCTGGTATACAGTGCCACTCCGCATCATACCCGAGCGCGGAAATGTCCCAGAGAACTCGCTTAAACCAATCTCCCCCGTGTCCGTTAAGCAAGTTTGTGACGTTTTCAAAGATGGCGTATTTAGGTCGAATGTCCCCAAGCAAACGGGCGCACTCTGACCATAAGCCGCTTCGGGTTCCGTCTTGTATTCCTGCTTGGTTTCCTGAAACTGAGATGTCCTGGCAGGGGAACCCGCCTGTAATGACATCGACTCCAATTCCGTCTGAAGCCAATCGCTCTGCTGTGATTGTTCTAACATCGTCATAGATGGGTACTCCAGGCCAATTCTTGCGTAGGACTTTCTGAGCATAAGGGTCTATCTCACAGAAAGCCGCTGTCTCGAATCCTGCTCGCTCAAGACCGATGGTGAATCCACCGATCCCAGCGAATAGATCAAGAACCTTCACAATCAATGCCCTTATAATCCGGATGACCATTGCGACCATTAGACTCGATCCACAACTCTACGTTCTCGCAGTACCACTCTTGCTGATCAATCTGGTCCTGTAAGTCAGCGTTGCCCACAATCCCTAGCGCCGCTACAAACAAGATAATGCCAGCCACTACTCGCGCTGGATACTGCTGTAATAAATTCAATTCCACGTCGTTCTCCCTTTTTTTGGGGGTGCAAAGCCCCTCGGCCTTTTCGGCCTGTTATTCCCTCGCCTTACTGGCTTGGGTAATGTTTAGCCATCTCCAACGCTCGTGCATTCTCCAGCTTGCTTATCGCACAGAGGTCCAAGTATTCAGACTCTGTTAAACCTTTGAGTCGCCCGACTAGTTCGCAAACTATACCGAGGTTCTCAATGTGCTGGACATTGTTACGAGTGCAGAACATCGCTCTCTTCACTGTAGTACACATCCGATGAGTATACCACAAATGTATATTTACAACACCCCACCAACAAACACATCAAATAAATAAACATAACGTGTGTACTTTTAAATTTAGGTATGCAAATATCTGCTCATCACTAACCAAGGGAGAAAAAATATGTGGGGATACACAATCATTGGTCGGGACGGGGGCGAGGCGTACACGTCTGAGCCTGAGTACGAATCAGAGATGGAGGCGTACAAGGCTGGCGATCACACCCTGTGCGACATGAACGAAGGCTCACTAGAAGTGTGGGAGGATTAATGTCACGAGCTATCAACTTTGTTTACAACATGACACATCAAGAAATCGCAGACGTTCTTGGTGTAAGCCGTCAAACAATCAGGATCACTGAGATCAGGGCGCTCAAGAAACTAAAAAGGAATCCAGTGTTGAAACAGCACTTCCTTGACCACATTAGTTCCAGCTCTGAATCTCGTAGTCAGGATCAAGTTCCTTCTGCCTAACCTCATCGCGGTAATGCGCCGCGATATCTTTCCTCAGCAGTTTATTAGTCTTGTAAATCTCGTTGCGATCCATCCTTAGCTTATCCATGTGCTCCTCGCCCAATAGGTCATTCAAGAAGTCAAAATGCGCCACGGGATTAGAGGTCATATATCTGTGGCAGGCGTGGCAGAGGGCTATGCAATTTGACATTGACCAGCGCACCCGCTTGTTGGCCCGTCCATAGATGTGTGAGCACTCCAGTCGATCAGTCTTGTGGCAGTGCAAACACTTTTCATCCCGTAGCCTTACCGCCTTGCTAAACCAAATGTCACAGGGTTCGCGCTTGACTGCCATCTGTCTCCCTCGTGTATTGTCGCTCTCTGAGAATAGCTTTCTCGCTATGTCCGCAATCGCATGACCAGCCATCGAGCTTGTGGGGGTATTCTTGCTTGAACTGCGGCACCATTATTTTATGGCATTCAGTGCAAGTCATCGGAGGTAAATACGATCTCATACTCTTGTGTTTCTCCCTCATCAAGTAATGCAGAGACCCATACCTCTGCGAATTCTTCAACACTCAAATCTATCGTGATCCCTTCTTGCGCCCATCCTAGAACGTAGACATCACACTCTTGGGGATTCTTGGCAGTCGTTGCGCCGCCTATGTCGGAAGTCTTTAGCAATGCCCTTCCACCGCCGGGTAACGGACAGCTAATAATTTGGATCATATCGACTCACTTGGCGATCATCTTATATGAGATTGTATTGTACGCGACCTGACCGTATTCCTTGTGGTACGTGATTACGTTAGCCTCGCGACCACTAAGCCATCCACCTCGACTGCTATAAGCATCTGCCGAAGCGAGAGTTCTGTGCTGTTCGACCACCATGAGGTTAGTCTCTTTCTTATCGACGCTGTGGTAATGGCCCATGTGCGCGTAAGCGTGCTCTGTCCTGCCAAACACCTCTCGATACTTCGCGGCAAATACTGTATCGACGTTTGCCACTTTACGCTTGTGACCGTGATGGAAAAACAGGGCCGTCTTGCCAAACTCATAGGCGTAATAAGTGTCTGCTGTGTCATCAACGACTACGCGCGGCTCGCTCTCATACAAAGCGGTTAGTAATTCGCGCATCCATATCGCGCTGAAGGGGTCGTGGTTTGCGTCACACCATTTTATATGCACATGGTTGTGCTTCTCTAAAAGCATACGGATGACTTGACGGGTCACTCGTATCGTGGCCCTCACGATCTTAAAATTCCTGCTGTCCGAATCGAGTAAATGTTTGGAAGCCTGTGTCAATGGCTCGTAATCATAGTGGCCGAAGTCGCCTAGCTGTGCATAAATAGCAGTGTCCGCTTCTGGGCTTATTCTGATTGCCTCAGCAAACCAGTTTACCAGCGTTTCTTCAGCTATCTTCAAGTCCCAATCGCCGTTGCCAGTTTGACCGGACGCGTTTACCTCATCCTTGTCCGCCAGCATTCCCATGTGATAGTCAGTAATCACAAAGCAATTGAGCAACTCATCGGCATTAATGTTTGGCGAGGGGACAGGGCTTTCTGGTTTTATATCTTCAGACATTGAGGCGACGACTTCGCGCATCATCTCAAGCTGTTTTTCAGAGTCGATCTGGGACTTGACCCATTGCGAAGTAGGGATTCCGTCAGCGTTATATAACGTGGAGACACCCTTGACCGTGTAGCCATCGGGCACCGTATGAACCATGTCGTGCTCAGGGGAGTGGCCTTTCATCGCGGCCTTGTGCTTTACGTTTTTTATAATATCTCTGACCGACCACTTGCTGAGTCCCAGCTTGTCGCCAATCTTTTGATAGCCAAGCCCCTCTAAGTGCAGAGTAATGACTTGTCTTTGACGTTCAGTTGTACAGTAATCAAGTAAGCTCATAGTTCCCCCAGAAACTACTTGCCAAACCTTACGTCAATATCGAAGTTCTCTGCGACGTGTCGCGACATCACTTGATATATCTGATCAACCTCATACTTGCCGACCTTTACGAGATCGGCTTTCTGAAGCATTGCGTTTTGGATTGGCTTCCACATAACGTGGTATAGCATTTTGCCAGTTGGCGGTATGGATAATTTAGCTCCGTTTAAAACGTGTTGCATATCGTGCCCACCCGCATTCATATCTCGAGCGACATGATCGCAATACGCATGGACGGCTTTCAGTTGTTGCCCGGTCAGATTTGGCTGGTAGATTTCGTATGTCTTACCAGCCTCAGCGTTTTCCATAACGTACTTGCAGAACTGCTCTGCTTGGAACTTGCTGTTCACAGTCCATCGCTCGCTCATTTAAGCACTCCCCCTAAAAACCGTAAAAGGGAACAAAGCAAACAAAGGGAACAAAGCGAACAAACCGCATAGGTACGGGGTTTGCATGGCTTGTTGGGCTTGCACGGTTTTCGGTTTGTCAGGGGGAGTGCTCAAGCTGTCACCCGCTCGCCGCCAAACGTGACGTACTGGCCGTATTTTTCCAAGCAATGCGACCTGTAACTTTCTGATTTCATAAAATCGTGAGTGCAATCGTCTACCGTTGACCAAGCTTTCATCGCGATTTTACCAGAATTTGTAGTCATTTTCTCCGCAAATGGTGACACCCCACGTTCCTGCTGAGATGCTCGGCTTAACCAGCTAGCCGCAAAACGCTTGCCATCCTTCTTACGCTTCTTTGGATTGGCGTCACACCACGCGGCCATCGCACTTAATTCAGCAAAGATATCGACCTTTGGAAAAGCATTCTGCCAATAAATGATTTGCTCATCATCGGGTTCGTAGTAAGTACCATCGTTTAAAATTATCATCCACACTTCCCTTTTAATGCCGGAGCAAGCTCCAGCAAATTAGTTAATTAGTAATGACGAGCTTTGATTACTGTATCGAATCTTGACATCTATTCCCTTTACCAGCTCTCGGCACAGGGAGGCGCATCATAGAGAGGGTCAACTCTGTCTCCGAGGTTCTTAGGTTCCTCGGCCTAACGCCCAGTAATCTCTGACAAAAAAGTAGATGAGGGAGGATACGGAATGGTTTTGTGGTGTATAATCCATTCATCTTCTTGTTTGACGACTCCGAAGATATCACAAACGTCCCTCCCTTGGACAGTGATTGGCCCCTCTCGCGAGGGGCTTTTTTTTGCCTCTACTTTTTCAGCAAGTGATACATCGCATACCGCTTGCCATCCTTGTTCTTTATTTCTGTACGGATATTGTGACCGCCCATGCGAAGCTCATTGATCCGCGCCGCCAACCGAAAGCACCCGTAGTCGTTCAAGGCATCCATAGCCGTGATAGGTTTACTTTCTAGGTGGTCAAGAATTTGCATTGTGTGGCTCATGTCATCTCCCTAAATCTAAAAACGATTCGCAACTCATACCGAAGTAGTCAGAGAGAGCAAAGACAACGCTTACCTTTTGATCTGCCTTTGATCTCCACCGGGTTGCAGTTTGCTTGCATACGCCAAAGTCTTTTGCCAACTTTAGATTCGATATGCCAGCTTGTTTTTGCGCCGCTATTAACGACGCGCCTACATCAAAATGGGATGTCGTCATTGAACTGGTCAGCCGGGGTCTGGGTTGCAAGGGTGTCTCGGACTTGTTGAACGCCATCTGCATGAACTTTTGACGGGTCTGGTTCCCAGGTATCGAGTTTGGCATATATCTTGTCGCTCGCTTTTGCTTTAAGAACTTGAACATTAACCCAATCACCTGACTGAGCATTTAAGAAGGGGATCATCTCCGACTTCTTTACTGAGATGTTGCACACCACAAAGTCCGGTGCGTTTTGTTGGCGCTTGCAGATCATCCCATCTACAAAGGTTATGTCTTTATTCATGCTGTCTCTCCCAAGATTAATTTACGTGCTTCGTTAAACTCATTGCTTTTGAGATCACTACGCTCGGCAGTTGTGAAGATGCCACCCTTACTAGGTGCAACCCACAAGGCTTTCTTGTCGTCGTTGCTGATCTCGCCCCACGCCTCTGCTACGGCTTCCCATGCCTTCAATGCGAGGTGTTCTTTGATGAAGTACACAGACGCATAGTTGCGCTGTAATGCTTCGTTGTGAGCCATGATCGGCCCGGTGTCTTGTTGTTGCTGGATAGCGTGTGCAACCTCATCGGCAGACGCGATAGAAAGCTCCTCGCCAGCCAGTCCGAAGAAAGCCAATGCGCGACCCACCGCCGAACTCTCAGCCACTTCCATAGCCGCCTGGCTATTGATCTTGCTGGCGGCGCGTACCTCTTCAGCGTGACCAGTAGCAATGACCATTCCAGCCGCCGAGATAGTTGCTTTCATAATGACCAGCACGTCGTTAGCTTCGACCAGCTCGGTCAAGATCGTGTAGTCGGGATGGGCCGCTCTAAACTCTGCGACCCGGAGTGCCACGGTCTTATATTCTTTTCCGTGGATTTTTACGATGCCATTCATAATGTTTCTCCGGCGTGTTGTGATGCTTGGCGCATCTGGGTTAAGGCATAGCCGTCGGCGTAGCCTGATAGGTAGGTGTCAGTTGCTGGGTAGGCTTGGTCATTACAAGCCACGCCATCCTCGAAGCCGTGACGGAAATCACGACTAGCTACGGTCAGATAATCTTTGAACCGATCGGACAAGAAAGCCTCGTCGCTTTTACTTAGATCAAGCATCGTAAGCCTCCGCGTGTTTAGCGGCTTCAGCTTGAACAAGATCGACGATCATGGACTCTGAGTAGTTCCATAGAAGCTCGCGGGTTTTAGCAACCACGACAGCCGGGTCAACCTCATCGTTAAAGATTAGGTCTACCCATTCGATCTCACTGCCAGTTTGTTGCATTGCGGTAGGGGCTATCTCGGATGAGATATCTTCAACATCACACATAATCTCGCGACGAATATCGGGGTCAGTGATGTCGTGGAAACTTTCTTCCCACGTCGGGTGGTTAATGAGAATTTCGTAGAAATCAAAACGTGCCATTTGCTATCTCCCTTGGTAGTTCCACATGGAACATAGACACTATAGGTCTATTTCAAGGGCAATGCAAACACTTTATGTTTATTAGTTGTAGTAGCTCCACATGACTGGTGTGGAATCACGCATATCAAGATGGATAAAATCTTTGTGAACACCTATGCCGGTGAAGACTCCCATCTTCAAAGCCTCATGCACGATGTTCATTCTTTCAAAGCCGTTGGTTACTTTAAGGTCAGCGGCGATTCCGCGGGCATGGGTGCCGGGGCCGTTGGGCTTATTGATCTCCGCGCTGTGGTTCACAGACCTAAACCCGCTGGTCACGATCAGGGGGAAGCCGACGCACTCTCGGAGGGTATCGAGAGCCAGAATTAGGTCTTCGGAGACGTTATTCTCTTGGGTCTCTCTGCACCGGAACTCGGCCTTTGAAAAATATTTATAAGTCATTTACGAGCAACGTCCTTTGTCTTCTCTACCGTGCGCATTGCACCAAGCCCAAGCATACCAAGAAGTACAGGCATCATCTCGCTTAGGTCTAACAAGGGGACCATATAAGCAGAGCCAGCAATACCAAGCCCAAAATTTGCGAAAGGCACCAGAAGATAATTACTAGCAAGCCCAGCACAACAGACCCAGCCCACAGCAGGCCGCCAACCACTGACAAACATTGACGTATGGGATGCTTCTTCTTTGTTGACTGCGATCTGAGCTTTGGCGATTTCATGGGCTTGCCTCTCAGTTAATGTGGCGATCTCGTGGGCTAGACGACTGCGCTCATCCGCGTCAGGAATAACCTTGTCTAACAGGTTGGATATGGGTCCGACTAGTAGCTCAAGCACTAGACTCCGCCTTTAATCCATATACCGATGCCAGTCATTAAGGCCGCCATGATAATGCGCTCGATCCACTGGTTCTTCGCAATGCTGATCTCGATTGCTTGGATGCGCTTCTCGTGATTCTTTACTTCATCTTTCACGATTGCTTGAATCTCATCAATGCGCTTGTGCGCGCGGGCTACAGTCTCCGCCAAGTAAATCTGCCTCTGCTCCATGCTGGATAGATCACGCAAAGTCTGAGCGATACTAGTCAACGCAGACTTCATCTCACTTACATCTTGAGCCATTGCCTCTTGCTGTGCTTCCAGCTTGGCAACTGACTGCTCGACACTCATGGCTTATCTTTTCTTGGCCGTCTTAGCGGCGTCTTTAAACGATTGTGCAGTAGGCGCACCGGCAGTACCGGGCTTACGCATACGCTCGCCAGAGCCACTAGCGATGCGATTACGCTTCGCCGCTATGTTTGCATACAAACCTTTCTTTGGCTTTCTCATTACCATTTCACCTTTGATGACCAAAACGCCGCAGACATCTTGCCCTTGGCTATGTTCTTTGCATGACGCGCCCTAAATGATCGACGGCGGTTCCTTGCCGTCTCAGACTCTCCAGACTTAGCAGGGGAGCCAGACACACCTTGTTGACCAAAGCGTATAGTCCTTACCTGATCGCCTTCCTTAGCCACGACAACGTGCGACTTTTTTGGATGGCCGGGTGTACGCTTGGGTTTATTATAACCCGATACACCTATGCGATCTAAGAGCGACTCACTCATCTTCTTCAGCAGTCTCTTCTCTAACGATTGAGGCGTAGTGATTCATAAGAAGGTTAAGGTCTTGGCGTTGCTCTTCTATTCCTAAGAGTTGCTGATTTAAATTTACCGCCTTTTGCAGTGCGGCTTTACCTTGATCACTCAGGCTTTCAACATCAATCTCACGTCCATCAATACTAAAATCAGTCATTTTTTGTTTTCCCTAAAATCATTTTTATTACTACAGTTGTTGGTAATATCGTGTAATTCCAAGACCAAAACTTGTGACCAAGAGATTCCATGTGCGCTCGGTCAACCCATTCCTTTGTCCAGTTATCAATATACATTTTACCAACACGAAGGACTGCATGACCACCCGTCTTGGTTTTGCACCCGCATATCTCTGCACTAAATGTAAATAGCATCCACCAAAATTTTATCCAAGACTCTTTGCACACAACGTAATACAGGACGGACAGCGCATAGTCTTCGCAGTCACCCCGATAGACTTCTTCGACTGGCTTTATTACTCGCCACAAATCACGACCGTCTGGATCGTGCTTGTAATTGTATAAAGTGTTGAAGTCTTTTAGGTTCACCAAGGTACGCCGTTAGCAGTGACAGGGTTCTTCTCTGCTTCAATCTTAGCCGCTAGAGCCGCCTCAGTAGCGTCCTTATCTACAGACTCCCATACCCAGCCCAAGGCCATTTCTTCAGTTAAGTCGGCGTAGGGGACGTATCCGGGCGCTGTAGGGTCTGGTGTAAAGCCTACAGTACCGTAGGAGGATGCAGAGTAGGTAACAGCGTCGTCACCCTCGCCTACAGTTTCTGAATCAGTAGCCCGCCAGTGTGCAACGACTACTGCGCCGTCCATGTCTGCTGGCTGAATGTCACGCTCAAGTGTTGCAATAGTCCATGTAGTCATTTTTATTCTCCAAATACTGCGTTGCAGATAGCTTGTACGTTAGCGGGTTCAGATGAGTAGTCATCACCTGATTGAATTACATGACGGTGATACGACTGTGAAATTACAGCGCCGTCTTCTAGCACACGAGTAGCAGTCCGTACTTGAACAGAGGTGGTGGCGTTGCCGTCCTCGTCATAGCCTGTGACTACTTCGATCTTGTCTGCTGTTACTTCTTTTGTTAATGCCATTGTCTTTCTCCTTTAGTCCGTCTCAAGAATCCACTTGAGATAATTAAGAAATTTTATACTTTATAAAAGCCGTTTATATAAACAAGACCCAAAACGCTTCCAGCGGCGTCTATTTCATTTCCTGTTTTAGAGCTTCCATTTGGGTCATAAAAATAAACAGCGTTTGCGTTAGGGCCAACATGAAGTGTATAAGCACCTAAGCTATCTAAAAAACCAGACGAATAACTAATAAAGGCACCGCCATAATCACTGGAAATGGCGGAGTTAAAAGGAAGACCGCCTATTACAAACTGACTATTATTTGCAGTTCCAGAGGCTAATTTGAACCGTATTTGAAAATAAACAAGGTTGCCAATTTTTGTATAAGAACCATTTTGGTTTGTATATGTTGGGCTTGTTACTCCCGTACTAAGCGTAGGAGTAAACGTCCCTTCTTCATAGTCATCCAGCGTCTTGCTTGAGACGTTGCCGCCAGTAGCACCGAAGACGACACCGCCTGAC
>Ga0208965_1000169_pt1 | contig 31227 bp, 33 predicted proteins | sample AOAMet1_07_M0_10_2_FD_188230 | JGI IMG/M metagenome (GOLD analysis project Ga0208965, IMG submission 188230) | Ammonia-oxidizing marine microbial communities from Monterey Bay, California, USA - CAN11_07_M0_10 (SPAdes) | ecosystem: Environmental > Aquatic > Marine > Intertidal zone | place...
GCCGAGAAGCGTGACGCTGGTAACATCGCGCTCCAGGCCGAGAGGTTTGCCGCCGAGGAAGTCGCCAAACGTGTTGAGGTTGGCCGGATCCCATGGTTCCGAAGAACCTGTCGGGCTGGGCAGGAACGCCTTTGATTTGAAGCTCGTACCGGATGGGCTGTCTTCCTGATAGTTGGCGATGAGATCAAAGCGCAGGTCTGCGGTCGGCGTGAAGGCGAGCGAGGCGCGCACCGCCGACATGTCTTGGCTGTTGAAGTCTTCCTCGGCTGGATTGACGCTTTCGACATAGCCATCGCGCTCACGCAGGCGGCCCGCAATGCGGAATGCAAGCGTGTCTTCAATGATTGGGCCGGTGACGTGGCCGTCGAGATAGACCTCATCATAGTTGCCGATACCGGCGGTTGCCTGACCGGAGAATTCGAATTCCGGCTTGGCTTGGATGACGTTCACGCCGCCGATAAGCGCGCCGCGTCCGAACAGGGTCGGTTGCGGGCCTTTTGCGACTTCGACGCGCTCGAGGTCGAAGAGTTCAACAACGGAGCCGCGCGAGCGGGAGATTGAAACACCATCCTGGAAGATGGCGATACGAGGCTCAATGTTCGATTCGCCGCTGTCCGAGGTGATGCCGCGGATCACGAAGCCTGGATTGTTCGGGCTCTGCTCCTGAACCTCAAAGCCTGGCACGAAGCGGGCGACGTCAGAAAACTCGTCGAGACCCAGATCGTCGAGAAGTTCGCTGTCGACGGCCGAGACGGCAACCGGAACATCGCGCAGGTTTTCCGCGCGCTTCTGGACCGTAACCGTCACCGTTGTCTGGCGCAGCTCATCTTCGCTGGAATCCTGCGCAAGGGCAGGGGCCGCGAACGTCGCAGCAAGGGCAAGTGTCGTCGTTGTAAGGAGGAAATTTTTCATGGGAGGCTCCGCTATGCAGTGTTCTGCTGGCGTGCCTCCTATGTGTGCTTTGCAACAGTCGTGAGACGGTTTGGCCGGAGCGGCCTCAAAAATGGAAATTGTTGTTAATCGGTCACGTTCGCTCGCGCTCTCAACGCGTCAGGGCGATGACCTTTCGCTCGGCATCTGTTCTGCTCACGGTGCGATTTCGACCTTCCTTCTTGGCTTCATACAGCGCGCGGTCAGCGTCGCTGAGCGCGTTATGCAGCGAAGTATCGGCGGTAAAAGAGGCAACACCAAAACTGGCAGAGACCGAAAGGCCCGGCGCAACCTCTTCAAAAACAGCCATGTCTATGGTGTGACGAAGCCTTTCGGTGACCCCATATGCCTGCGCCGGGGTGACTCCGGACAGAAGGATCGCGAACTCCTCACCGCCCCAGCGGGCCAGCGCATCTACGGGACGGCGCAGGACGCCTCCTGCCAGCCCGGCAACCGTCCTCAGAACTTCATCGCCTGCTGCATGGCCAAAATTGTCATTGATCGATTTGAACCAGTCGAGATCAAACAGAATGATTGCCGCCGTGTCGCCCGTCCGCGCCATCCGCGCCCGTTCTTTTTCCGCAAGTCGCTCGAATGTCCGGCGGTTCATGATGCCGGTAAGCGCGTCGGTCGCGGCCAGTTCCTGTAGTTTTTCCTGATGCGCGGCGATTTCGACCTCGCGCATATAGTGGATGATGCCGGCAGGGACAGCGATCGCACACGAAATGAAAATTGCGGTGGCGATGAAAAGGGCGCCATTGTGGTTCAGGCCGAGCGCAACAGTGATCGAAGCGCTGATTGTGGCAAGCGTAATCGCCGTGCCGCTGACCAGTATGGGAAGGCGGGTCGGGTTTCGTTGAACGAAGTTCGACACAAGAGAAGCAAAATTACGCATGCGGAGCTTATTGCACGTTAGGGATGACGTTCTCTCTCTCAATCCTGTCAAATTTCATATATCACCTGCAAAATGAAAAACGGACGCACCTTTCGGGTGGTGGCGCGTGATGCAGTGGCGCTCTAGGTGTGAGCGTATGGACGACTGGATCAAATCTGGAAAAGTACGCGCGCGGATCACCGATGAGGGTGCGCTGGAGGTGCGTTGCTTCGGCCTGACGACGCAAGCGAAATACTACAAGCCACTGCTGAGGGAGTTCTTTCGCAAGGACTTTACCCGCTTGCGTCCCGGGCATGGTGATTACGCAGTTCACATCGTGATGGAATATACTGGCGACCCGCCCTGGATGGATCTCGACAATTTGGCAAAGGCGTTGCTCGACAGTGTATCGGGCAACGCCTTCGCGGACGATCATCAGGTCGCGCGCCTTCTTGTCGAGCGCCGGGTGGGCGAGCGCGAAGGCATCTATATGCGCGTCGAGGCGATGGATTGAAGGCGCGCGCGAGGCGGCGCCTGAACGTGGCTAGTTCGCTGGGTTTGCCGTATCGATCGCCATCATGAAGTCGGCCGGAAGCTGGCGACCGAGCGGACTGATGGAAGCCATCATGTTGTCAGCGGTCGTGTCGAACTCACGATAGTCACAGGTTAGTTCGACACCTGCCGGGATATCGAACAGCGCGTAGCCGGCATCGATTGACGAGAAGTCGGTGTTGGGCTGTTCGCTATGATTCATATAGCGGCCCTCGTCGCCGTCGAGGATGCAGACCTGGCGGTCATATGGCGGGATATAGGTGTAGCGCTTCAGGAAGTCGGAAAGACGTTCATCTGCATCGGTAAAGCTGTCGAGGGAAATCATCCGGTCAACGCGCGGGTCGAAGCGCCAGATCAGCTGACCACGTCGGATGGGTTCACGGGAGAAAACGCCCAGACCTTCAATGTCGGAGGCGGCAAGATAGCAGGGGACCAGCATCATTGACTGGCGAGCTCCTGAAAGGCCGGGTCGCCGCCCGGGAACGGAATCAGGGTTTTGCCCGCGCTGGCGTCGCGCAATTTCTGTAAATGCCCGCAGCGGGACAAATATCAAGTTAAATTATTAAGTGGCTTTAGCGCCGATAGATAAGCGTTCAGAACCGCTTGAAGGGACGGGGGGAAGCAGTTGCTGTCGCCGTCGCCACAAGTTTCCCGTCCGGATCAAAACAGCGGGCCTCGGAGAAGCAGACCGACTTGCCAAGTTTGAGGATTTTCGCCTCGACCTTCGCCGGGCCAACAAAAAGGGGGGCGAGGTAGGACACCTTCATCTCAAGTGTTGGCGCCGTCATCGTCACGTTCGAAGCGATGATGATGTTGGTCGAAATGGCTTCGTCCAGCATGGCGGCAATAAAGCCGCCCTGGATTGCGCCGGTCGGATTGGCGAAGCTTTCGTGCGCGACGAAGTTAACTATGACGCGCATCTCGTCCTGATGAACTTCAGCGAGATCCATACCCAGCGTGTCAGAACAGGCGGGGCGCTTTTTCGAGTTGCGAAAGCGCGCAAGCATGTCGGCGTCGCTGAGGCGCGGCTTGTCAGTCTGGTCAGCCAATACTTATTTCCGGCGGAAGGCGTCGATGCTGACGACCGTTGAGCCGCTACCGTCGCCCGACGCTTTCGCTGCGGGCTCTGGTTCTTCCTTTATCGCTTCGGCCGGTGTTTCGCTGGCCGGGCTGATGATCTCAGGTTCGCCCTTGGTCATCTCCTTCTCGAATGACAGGCCAAAGTTCACCGCCGGATCGACGAAGCGGGTCATGGCTGCATACGGAATCGAGAGGTGCTGCGGCACGCCGCTGAATTTCAGGATCAATTCGAAATGGCTATCATGCACTTCGAGGTCCCAGAACTGATGCTGGATGACAATCGTCATTTCATCAGGGAAACGCTCAATCAGTTGATCCGCCATCTTCACGCCAGGCGCTTTCGTGCGGAAGGTAATATAGAAGTGATGTTCACCCGGTGCCGCGCCGTTCTCTGCGGTCTGGCGAAGGGTCTGTCTCACAACGCCACGCATCGCGGCCTGGGTCAGCGCTTCATAGCCGATATAGTCGGTCATCCAAAAATCCTCTCAAGGGTTCTGTTTGTACCGGTAACAACGGCCGGTTCAACATGCTTCATCCATGAGGCGAAGCGCCAAGCAGCGTTTCGCCCGTACTCTTGATGACGATTGCGTCACAAACGAGGCAGGGTCAGGCATACTGAACCAGCGCCTTGCAGCTGTGCTAGTTGCTCGGTTCGCCTTCTGTGGCAGGCGTTTCGTCCTTGCGGCGCGTATTGGTTACAGCCGTGATCAGACCAAGCCCGGCGAGAATAACTGCACCGATAGCAACCCACTGGCTAGGAACACCAAGTGCAACTGCTGCCCAGATAAGCCCGCCAAGGAAGATGATGAAGCCGATAGTATAAATCGCGAATGAGGACATCTGTTCTCTCCTTTAGATGAGAGGCAAACGCGCCTTGGCGTGCTCGCGTTCCAAGTGGGCGTCGGGATGCATTCTGAAGAGGTAAGGTGGAGGCTTCTGTTGCCAGGCGCCTCCGGGCCCCGCCTAGGGCGCTGAAGCCCTAGGAGTTAAGTTCGGTAAACCGAGCGCAGACTAGGCTGCGAGCAGTTCGCCTTCAGCAAAGTTGTCATTTGCAACTATTGTTGAGTGAGCTTCTAACGGAGCTCATCCGGGCGAAGGCATCGTCTTTACACGTCCGTCGATCCTGTTTCGCCCCCAAAGCCGACCCGCTGAAGGATGGGAATTGGTGGAGGCGCCGGGTACCGCCCCCGGGTCCGAACCGCTTATTGCACGCGCGTTTATCGCCATAGTCCTCGAAAGGACAAATTGAATATAGGCCGCGATCCGCGCCGATGAAAGGGGTCAGAGTGTGATCCGCAGATCGGAGATGGAGCTTGCGATGGACTGATAGGCATCCTGAAGCTGCTGACCGTTCTCTGGACGGAAGAAAAATTCCGACCCGCTGGAGCAGTACTGGAGCACTTCGCGGCCCGCCTCCGGGGCCTGAAACGCGACCGAATAGATGCGTATGCCTGCAGCCTTGGCCTGATCGCAGAGCTGCTTGGCCTGCCAGGTCGAATTACCGTTTGAGCTGTCGCCAACTGTATTGAACGCGCCGTCCGTCATCAGGATAAGGGCCTTGGCACTATCTGGCTCGTCATAGGCGAGGGGGGCGGCGCTTTCGGGGAAGACAGTGCTCCATGCTGGCGAAATCATGTACCAGCCCCACGCCACACCAAGGTGGCCGGCCGTGTTCCCTTCAGCGCCCAGCGCAGTGATATAATTGTAGAGCGGCTGGCGCGAACTGGTCAGGGCGAGAGGTTCCGCATCGCCGCAATCATCGCGGCGATAGACATCCGCCTTCACCACGTACTGACCGGGGCCCGGTGCAGCGTCGGTGAACGCCTGACTCCCCTCGCGTTCGAACACGCAGGTCGAGTCGTAATAGTAAGTGTACCAGCGCCCATCGTAGTAATAGTTGACGCTTTGCGAGCTTGAGCTGCCCGTTGCGGCCTCGAAGTAGTCGCCCGCATTGAAGGCGCCATTATAGGCGACCATGGAAATGCGAATGTCGTCTTCGTGTCCGGGTTTGGGCTCTTCTACGAGCAGTGTGTCGACGGCATCGCGCGCCGCGATCTTCAGGTCTGCGATGCGCTGTCCATCCATCGAACCGGAAACATCGAAAACAAAGGAGACATCAACCTTGCCGATGCCGTAAGTAGTCGCTGTTTCGACGTCGAACTCAAACGTGTCGATATCCGCGATCTTCGCCAGAAATGTCTCCATCGTGCAGCGCGTCGTAGCTTCCACATCGGTTTCGTCGATGACAACGGCGGGGAGCGTGCAGGTCAGCGGGAAAGGACCGTTGGAGATGAGCGCACTGAAATAGGTGCGAACGGTCTGCTGGACTTCGAGCTTGGTCGCGCCTTCCTGATAGGCGCGGGTCCCTGCGATAACGGCCGAATCGATGCTGCTCTGGGCTTTGGACTTGTTGGTGGTCAGCACCTGGAAGTCGACCGCGAAACCCGCGATCAAGGCAATTGGAAACAGCGATAGCGCAAACAGGATGGCCATCTGACCCTCTCTGTTTCGCTTGTAATCGAAGGTCCGAAAGCTTCTGCCCATATCACCCATCTTCTTTCAGGATGGCTTTCGGTACGCTTCATTTCTGGCGTGAAATTGAAGCGTGCCGGGCAGGCCGTGATTAACCTAGAGCCTCAGGCCTAGTATTTGATGCGAAGGTCCGAGATGGATGTTGCGATCGACTGGTAACTCGCGCTCAGTTCAGCGCCATTGGACGCCTTGAAAGCGTGCTCGCCGCTTGATGCACAGTAGTTCAGCACATCTTCGCCAGCGGGCGGCGCCTGGAAGGCAATCGTGAAGATCACGACATTCTCTTCCTTGATGCTGTCGCAAAGCGCGCGGGCCTGTTCGGTCGAGTTGCCCTGTCCACCATAGAGATGGGAGTTGAACTCACCATCCGTCATGATGATCATCGCCTTTGTCGTATCCGGCTCGTCATAGGAAAGCGGCTCGGCGCTATTGTCGAAAACGTCAGACCATTCCGGTGAGATCAGATACCAGCCCCAGGCAATGCCCTGATGGCCTGCCGTGCCGCCATTGGCATAGAGGCTCTGGATATAGAGCTGAATCTGGGTGGCGTTGTCGCTGAGCTCGAAAGGTTTAACGCTCAGACAATCATCGCCGACGACATTCCACGAATTGCGGTATGAATCGTATTCGGCATACGCCGTCGAGAGATAACCGGACGAGTTCGTCCCGTCCGTGGTTGCCCGGCGCTGGCCGGCTGGCAGCGTGTCAATGAGGTCGGGGGTAGAGCGCTGGGTCGGCTGATGCTCGTCGAACCGGAAATCGCCGTCTCGCTCATAGACGCAGGTGGAATTGACGGACTTGGTCGCGGTCATTTCCCGGTCGACGTCGCGACACTCATTGCGCCAGCTGATGCAGTAACGGCCAATCGCAAACCGGCAGACCCATTCGCACTCTTCAACTTCTGCGGTGTAACTTGCCGTATAGGTGCGGTTTTTGGTGAGGCCTGTTACTTCTTCAAAGTACTGGCCGGCATCAATCATGCTGTTATAGGCGACCATAGCGATGCGCACGTCGCCATCACTGGATGAGCCCGGAAGTGGTAGAAGCGTGGTCGCCGCGTCAGCTGCGGCCAGCTTCAGCGAAGCCAGACGACCGTGTGAATTCATCGATCCTGAAATGTCGAAGACGAAGGCCACATCGAGTTTGCCGACACCATAGGTCGCGGTGGATGTTACGTTGAATTCAAGCTGCGAGCGGCCGACAATACCGCTCATGGCGGTGTCCTGAAAACACCGGACGTCTGCCTGAATTTCTTCGTCTGCCGGATAACTGATGACGACCGGTTCGCAATTCAGGCCCGCATTATTAGCAACAAGTGAGTTAAAATACGTTGCTGCATGCGCGCGGCCGTTTTCCTGCGAATTGGAAGACTGAAGCATCCGGGCCCCTGCGAGTACGGCTGAATCGAGTGATTGTTGCACCCGGCTTTTCTTGCTGAAGGCGATTTGCGAATCTAGCGTCAGGCCTACGACAGCGAGGATAGGTAGAATTGCGAATGCCCAGATCACCGCGACATTGCCGCGTTTGTTATTGGGTAAATTCGTCAGACGGGTCGTCAGCATGGGCTTTCATCCGGATGGAAGCGGTTCGTTCAGTATGACTTCTACAACCGGGGTCTTAGGATGCCGCTTCGCTCTCCCGGTTCTTTTTATGGTGGGGGGTAAGGTTGCGTTAACGTCCTGATGAGGCGGCGTACGGGAAGCCGCGCCAAAATTTCTGGAGCCAGGTGCGGGGTCCCTCTGGACTCACGCTGGCGAGTCGTCATTGCTTACGGCATGCGCCAGTATCTCGACCTGTTAGCCGATGTTCTTGAAAACGGTGTTGCGCGCGGTGACCGCACTGGTACCGGCACGCTGGGTGTATTCGGCCGTCAGCTGCGGTTTGACCTTGGGAGCAGCTTTCCATTGCTGACGACCAAGAAACTGCACCTGCGCTCTATCATTATCGAGCTGCTCTGGTTCCTGAAGGGCGATACCAATATCAAATACCTCAAGGATAATGGGGTCTCGATCTGGGATGAATGGGCCGATGAGAATGGCGATCTTGGGCCCGTCTATGGCAAGCAGTGGCGCTCATGGGCAGCGCCTGATGGCAGCACCATTGACCAGATCGAATGGGTGCTGCACGAGATCAAGACCAATCCGAATTCCCGCCGGCTGGTCGTGTCGGCCTGGAACCCGGCGGATGTGAACGAGATGGCGCTACCGCCGTGCCACTGCCTGTTCCAGTTCAATGTCATGGACGGCAAGCTGAACTGCCAGCTTTACCAGCGGTCAGCGGACATCTTTCTTGGCGTGCCATTCAATATCGCGTCCTACGCGCTGCTGACCATGATGATGGCGCGAGCGACAGGCCTGCAGCCGGGTGAATTCGTTCACACGCTGGGCGATGCGCACCTTTACTCAAACCATGTGGAGCAGGCCAAGCTTCAGCTGACACGTGAACCTTTCGCGCCGCCAAAGATGGTTCTGAATCCCGACAAGACCGACCTGTATGGCTGGGAGTATGAAGACTTCGAACTGGTTGGCTATCAGGCGCACAAGCACATCAAGGCGCCTGTAGCCGTCTGACCGAAGCTAGCCTCCAGTCTGCTGCCAGGCCGTCCAGGCGTCGGCGGCGTACATCAGGGATGGCCCACCGCCCATATAGACGCTGACCCCGAGCATCTCGGAAACTTCCTCATCGCTGGCGCCCAGCTTGCGAAGCGCCTGCGTGTGAAAACCGATGCAGGCGTCACACTGCTTGGACACGCCAATGGCGAGTGCGATCAGTTCCCTGGTCTTCTTGTCCAGCGCGCCGTCTGTCATGGCCGCTTTTGAAAGCCCACCAAAAGCCTTCAGGACTTCGCCGCCATGCTCGCGCAGGCCGCCGATCCCATCATTTACAGATGAGGTGATCGCTTTGTAGTCCTTGGGTCCGCCTGCCATATGCTTGCTCCTTCTAGCTGGATTTCCAGCTTACATCGGACCACAGATGGCAGACGGCGATAAGGAGAAATACGTGGGCCGCTCGGCTAGCGCGGCGCCATCCGGATAGACCCGTCGAGGCGGAAATTGTGGCCGTTGAGGTAGGTATTACGGGCGATTTCCACCGCCAGCGAGCCAAACTCTTCCGGCTTGCCGAGGCGTTTAGGGAAAGGGACTGACGCGGCAAGGCTGTTCAGAACCTTCTCAGGCGCACCAAGCATTAGCGGCGTCGCGAAAATGCCGGGCATGATCGAGTTCACACGGATGCCTACATCCATCATGTCACGCGCCATCGGAAGGACGAGGCCGTTCACGCCAGCCTTGCACGAGCCATAGATGACCTGACCGATCTGGGCGTCCTGCGCAGCGACGGATGCCGTCAGCGTGATCGAGCCGCGTTCGCCATCGTCGTTTAGCGGCTCTGAATTGGCCATGCCTTCTGCGGACATGGAGCCGATACGGTAGGATGAGACCAGGATGCCTTGCGCGCCCCTGTCGTACTGATCGGTAGGTGTGCGCTTATAGCTCATCGATTCCTTGTCGAAGGAAAGCGTCTTGCCGCGGCCAGACGTCATGGCGCAGTGCACGGTGATGCGTTCCTGCCCATGCGCGTCGCGTGCCTTTGCAAAGCCGGCCTCGCAGGAGGCTTCGTCCAGAATGTTCACATTGCAGAAGATGCCGCCAATGGCTTTGGCGACTTCCTCGCCTTTCTCTTCCTGAATGTCGAAGATCGCGACTTTTACGCCTTGGGCGGCGAGCGCCTCTGCGGTTGCGCGCCCGAGGCCGGACGCGCCGCCGGTCACCACGGCGGGTGTGTTGCTACCGAGTTTCATGAGGACCTCCCTTTGGTCTGGCTGTTCTGACCAGACCATAGCGAAGCAGGAGGCGGTGAAAACACTGTCGTGAGGTCAGGCGTTCGCCGGTTTGTTTTCGGGCGTGAAGCCGTCATCATCATACGGGTCTATCAGGCCCTGCTTTTCACGCTGTCGGATATAGTAGGAGATGACGGCAGCACCTGACATCTTGCCCACGATAAAGACGACCCAGTTTGCGAGATGAAGCATGTTGCCCGGCTCATCGCCAAGCTGCATCTGGCGGGCAAGATCAGCGCCATAGAGAAAGATCGTTGTGTCGACCGGGGCCGCAATTGCGCTCGACAGAAGGATGCGTGTTGAAAGGCGGTACTTTGTCAGCGTGAAGATGAGCCAGTCAGTGATTTCCGAAATGGCAAAGGCGATGCCGGAAGCGAGCGCGATCACCGGCCAAGCGTAGAAGAATGACCATGCGATGGCGAGGGCCATTACGATCAGGACCTTATGTCCCATTCGCCTTTGCACGAAGTCGCGGAATACAAAGACAAGACCGGTAACGACGGTCAGTGGATGAAGTTCGATTCCGCGATCAAAGGCTTCTGACGGCGCCATGAGGGAAATGCTGTCGATGACACCGAAGGACCAGTTCAGGAAAGGAATGGTCGCGAAATAGACAAACGCCCAGAAGCGCCCGTTTGCGACCCAGATGATGCCGGATGTCAGAACAAGGCCGACAAAAACCGGAAATAGTAATGCTGGCTGCTGATTGGTCAGCGCGGCGACGAAACCGTCCCAGAAAGTCATCATGAAAAACAGCAGTTCCTTGAGCAGGGCCAGCATTGAAGGTTTACGCAGTCCGCGTAATGACGGCCCGCCGGTACGCAGAGGCGTGGAAAGACCCGCCAGCTTTTGAGAGGTAATTTATGCCCATCTCACAGAATGTGAAGCTTGCCCTTATCGTTGCGCGCGACCGCAATGGTGCCATCGGCAAGGATGGGACGCTCCCCTGGTCGCTTCCAGATGATCTTCAGCTCTTCAAGCAGATTACGCTTGGCAAGCCTATCATCATGGGTCGCAAGACGTGGGAAAGCTTGCCGCGCAAGCCGTTGCCTGACCGCCAGAACATCGTACTGACCCGGCACTGGAGCTATGCCGCATGCGGAGCTCGAGTCTATTCAAACATGAACGCTGCGATCGCAGCTGCGCGAGCCATGGCGCAGAAGGCCGATATGGACGAGATCTTCGTGATTGGTGGGCAAAGCCTGTTCGAGCGCGCGATGCCGCTGGCCGACCGCCTCTACATCACTGATGTTGACGCTGACGTTGATGGCGATGTCTTCTTTTCGGTCGAGGGGCTCGACACGTTCAAAGAGGTAAGCGGAACGACCTATCCGGCTGATCACCGGAACGAATATGCCTTCACCCACCGCGTCTATGAGCGTGTCGCGGATGAAGTGATCCGGCCGGGCGAATAACGCTTTCAAAATTCAGAACTTCCGCGGCGAAGCGGCTTGATGCGCCTTGCGCTGCGCGACACTGTCTTCCGCAAAGATAAAATGCGGGAGAAACATCATGGACTATGAAGTGATTGCAGAGGGTCTCCGGTTCCCGGAAGGCCCGGTCGTTATGTCGGACGGCTCGGTTATCGTCGTCGAGATTGAGAGCAAGCTGATCACGCGTTGTTGGCCGGATGGAAAGCGCGAGACCGTGGCAGAGCCGGGCGGCGGACCGAACGGTCTGGCCGTCGGCCCTGATGGCAAGCTGTGGTGCACCAATAATGGCGGCTTCACCTACCACGAACGCGACGGCCTGTTGATCCCGGGCCATTGCCCGCCGGACTATTCAGGCGGGAGGATTGAGCGTATTGATTTGCAGACTGGAAAGGTTGAGGTCGTTGCCACCGAGTGCGGCGGGCGCCCGTTAAAGGGGCCAAACGATCTTGTCTTCGACAAGGCTGGAAATCTCTATTTCACCGATCTCGGAAAATCCTATCCGACCCATCGCGACACGGGCGGCGTCTATTTCCTGGCCGCCGGGTCCGACAAGGTTCAGGAACTCGACTACAATCACATTTCGCCGAACGGTATCGGCCTTTCGCCTGACGAGAAGACGGTCTACTTTGCCGATACGATGACAGCGCGCGTCTGGGCCTATGACCTGGAAAGCCCCGGCGCGGCGAAGCAGGCTTCACCTTTCTCGAAAGGGCGTGTCGTCGCCGGTATGCCAGACCTTCGCTACTTCGACAGCCTTGCCATTTCAGCGGCGGGTAATGTCTGCGTCGCGACCATCCTTCAGGGCGGCATCACAACGGTAGAGCCCGACGGCAATCACGCCCACATCGCATTTCCGGACCCGTTCGTCACCAATATCGCCTTTGGCGGCGAAGACATGAAGGATGCCTACATCACGCTCTCAGGCACCGGGCAGCTCATCAAGTGCCGCTGGCCAGAGGCAGGGCTCAAGCTGAACTTCAACGCCTGACGCCTATGGGGGCGCCCGCGGGAATCCGTGCCGCTCAGTCAGGGCTGCCAGAATATCGTCGCGGTCATTGATGAAAGCACGGCCCTGATGGGTGCCGGTCTGGTGCGGTGAGGAGGTGCCTTCTTCGAGCAACAGCATGGGAAGTGACTGGTTCTCTTCGCCGACAACAGCGACAACGTCCTTGCGGGGGCGGGGCCAGTCGACCCGGCGCACGTCCAGCTTGGCGGCGAGCTCCGGAAACGATGCGAGTACACCTTCGACCATTGCGCATGGCGGGCAGTAAAACGTTTCGCCCGGATAGGCCGGGTCTTCGCCGGGTGTAAGCAGATACAGGATATCACTCGGCATGTCGGTCAATCCTCGAAAATGATGCGAGGAGGGGCCTTGGTTTGCAGGCTGTCCAGGTTCAGCGCGACCGATCTGGAGAGCTCATGAAACAGTTTTGCCGAAGGGCCATCACTGAGGGCAGCCGGTCTGCCTATATCCCCGCCTTCGCGGATTTCGTCGAGAATGGGCAGCTCAGCCAACAGAGGCAGGCCGAGTGCGTCCGCGATTGTTCTGCCACCGCCCTGACCCATCAGGTGGTGACGGTTGCCGGCAAGATCCTCGAACCAGCTCATCGTTTCCACGATGCCCAATACAGGCACGGCCGTCTTGGCGAACATGGCTGCGCCGCGGCGCACGTCTGCGAGTGCAACTTCCTGCGGTGTGGTTACCAGGACGGCAGCTGTCACCGGCACTTTCTGCGCGATGGCGAGTTGTGCGTCGCCCGTGCCGGGCGGGGTATCGATGATGAGCAGGTCCAGCGGATCTTCTGGCGTGCCCCAGGCTGCATCGTTCAGCATCTGGGTAATCGCCGACATCACAATTGGGCCGCGCCAGATCATCGGGGCATCGGGATCTGACAGGTAGCCGATAGACAGTGACCGTATGCCATGCGCTTCGACGGGGATTAGTTTGCCGGCGGCATCCGTCTCGGGCGAAGCATCACCTGTGCCGAGCATAGTCGGCGCGCTGGGGCCATAGATGTCTGCATCGAGGAGACCCGTCTTCAGGCCGAGCCTGGCGAAAGCAGCGGCAAGGTTCACAGCAACAGTGGACTTGCCCACTCCCCCCTTGGCGCTCGCCACGACGAGAATGCGTGAAATGCCGGGAATGCGATCTGTCGTCGGTTGGCCGGGCTGGCCCTGGGTGATCGCGTCGTCAGACAGGCGTGCCCCTTTGGACACCCGGCGGTGGCCAGGCTTTGGTTGGCCGGTCGGGGAAACGGTGTGCGCGTGCGGATCTTCCAGTGGTGTACTGCCCGCGGCGCGTTCCGCCGTCAGCATGGCACGTACCTCGGTAACGCCAGCAATATTCATGACGCGGGCTTCGGCCTCAATGCGGCGCGCCTCGGAGCCCTCAAGGTCTTCGGGGTCGCCATCGAGGATTAGAGTGACGCGTTCGCCATCCTGCACGCGGACGCCCTGAAGCCAGTCCGGACTGCCTAGCGCAGCCCGAATTCGGTCTTCGAGGCTGCCAGATTGTCGCTGTTTACGCCGAAACATGCGGGCCACTCCTTGATGCACGCGGTCTGGGGTGCACATATTCGTTCAGTGTCTATATGGCCATAGACGGACAGTCGTGAAGGAGGGGCAATGCCCTGGAATGATAATAAGGACGGAGAGGGTTCGTCCAAAGGCAGCAGCCCGTGGGGATCCCAGGGCAAGAAGTCTGATTCGCCCTGGTCCCGCCCTGGCGGTTCTGGCGGTGGCAACGGGTCTGGCGGCGGTGGTGGAAACAATCGCCCCGATCTTGAAGAACAGATGCGCCGCATGCAGGAGCGCTTTCGCCGTGGCCGTGGTGGCAATGGCGGCGGTGGTCGCGGTGGCAGTGGCCAGAACTTCGGTCCATTCGGTTTTATCGTCCTCGGTTTCGTAGCGCTGCTCGCCTGGCTTTTTTCCGGCGTTGTGGTCGTTGACGAAGGTGAGACGGCCGCGGTGTTCCGCTTTGGCCAGTGGCAGAAGAATTTCGGTCCGGGCCTCCATGTTCATCTGCCGACGCCGATCGAAACGCATGAGATCATGCCGTCGCAGCAACAACAGGTCACCCAGATCGGTGCAAATGAAGAAGAGCGCCTGATGCTGACTGGCGACGAGAATATCGTCGACGTCCAGTACCGCGTCTTCTGGTACTATGATCAGGAAGATCCTGAGAACTTCATCCTCAATGTCGAGGACGGTGAGGATCTCGTCAAAGCGGCCGCCGAGAGCGTCATGCGCGAAGTGGTAGGCAAGTCGAATCTCGACGATGTCATCACGACGGGCCGTAACGAGCTTCAGAACCAGGTTCGCGAACAGCTTCAGGCTCTGCTTCAGGATTATCGCGCGGGTGCGCAGATCCTGAACGTCGAAATTCAAGAAGCGCAGGCCCCGGCTGAAGTCCGCGCGGCGTTTATCGACGTGGTCAATGCCGGTCAGGACGCTGAACGTGCCGTGCAGGTTGCCAACCGTTACGCCAACGACATCATCCCGCGTGCCCGTGGTGAGGCGCAGCAGATTCTTCAGGATGCAGAAGCTTATCGCGAGCAGGTGATCGCGGACGCATCTGGTCAGGCCAATCGCTTCACGCAAATCCTGACGGAGTATCAGCGGGCGCCACAGGTTACCCGTGAGCGCATGTATCTTGAAACGATGGAGCGTGTCCTCAATCGCAGCGACAAGCTTATCCTCGATAATGACGCCGGCGCAGTGCCTTACCTGCCGCTCGACAGCGTCAATCGCAGAAACTCGGAGAACTAGGTCATGAAATCGATCGGTATCCTCGGGATCGTCGCAGCCGTTCTGGTAGCTATTGTCCTGTTCAATTCGTTCTTCATTGTCGACCAGCGCAAGCAGGCGCTTCTCCTGCAGGTTGGTCGTGCGGTTGAAGCCTATAATGAACCGGGTTCGGATGAGGCCGGCCTGAAACTGAAGATTCCGCTGTTGCAGAATGTGGTCATGTATGACCGCCGCAACCTCGGTCTCAACGTGCCGGGCATCGAGGCATATGCCTCGAACCAGGAGCAGCTTATTGTGGATGCTTTCGTCCGCTGGCAGATCTCCGATCCTCTCGCCTTCTATCAGCGTCTCAACAATGAGCGTGACGCACGCAGCCAGCTTCGTAACTTTACGGATGCAGCCATCCGTAACGCGCTCGCCTCACGCCTGCCGGAAGACATTATTTCTGGTCAGCGCTCGGAACTGATGGACGAGATCCGCACCAACCTTGCGGGCAATATTGCAGGACGCGGTATCGAAATCATCGATGTTCGTATCCGCCGCGCGGACCTTCCGGATGATGTGTCGGAGCGTGTCTTCCAGCGTATGGAAGCTACGCGTGAGCAAGAGGCTGAGGAAATCCGTGCTGAGGGCGATGAGCGCGCACAGCTTGTTCGTGCGACGGCGGAACGCGAGCGTACGGTTCTACTGGCTGAAGCCCGGCAGCAGTCGGAAGAAATTCGCGGTGAAGGCGATGCCCGCCGAAACGAAATCTACGCTGAGGCCTATGAGCAGGATGCCGAATTCTTCCGCTTCTATCGCTCGCTCATTGCCTGTGAGGAAGCCTTTACCGAAGGCACCCGCATTGTGGTCGGACCAAACCAGCTTGGAGTTTGCAATGACTTCATCGACCAAGCCCGCCAGAGCGGTTCACGCCGCTAAGGCGTTACGCCGCAACTCTGCTATCAATCTGGACCTGTCATGAGCTGGCAGGTCCTTATTGCTGCGGTCGGGTTGTGGTTTGCGCTGGAGGGCATCCTCTACGCCGCCGCGCCCGAAACCATGCGCCGGATGGCGGCGTGGCTGTCGGCACTACCGCTCGACGCGGTACGCAGCGGTGGCATCTGGTCAGCGATACTGGGACTGATCCTGTTCTATTGCGCCGTCCGGTTTGGTTGACGCGTTGCGTTCTGCCTGCGAACCGCCATAGTTCAAAACTAACAAGTATGCGTGCGTGATGGAGTACGGAGTATGAGACGTTTTGCGATTTCGGCCCTGGCCGGGCTTGCTGGCGCTGCCTTGCTGGCTGGTCCAGCGGGTGCGCAGCGATCGCAGGGCGAAACTCGAGGCTCTCTCTCTGATACGACAAGTGTCATCGACCAGCAGCGCGCGCCGGACTCTTTCTCTGAGCTTGCGCGTCGTCTCATGCCGTCGGTGGTCAACATCACGACAAGTCAGACCGTAGCGCCGAATGGTATGCCGGAATTTCCTGACGGTTCTCCGCTTGAGCGTTTCAACGAATTCTTCGGTCGCGACCCCGAGGGCTTTCGCCGTGAGGGGTCGCTAGGGTCCGGCTTTGTCGTTTCCGCCGATGGCGTGATCATTACCAATAACCACGTCATCGAGAATGCTGACGAGATCAACGTGATCTTTGCGTCCGGCCGGACGCTTCAGGCGGAACTGATCGGGACCGATGTCGAGACCGATATTGCCGTCTTGAAAGTTGAGAGCGAGGCGCCGCTACCCTTCGTCGAATTTGCTGACAGTGACGCAGCAGAGGTTGGCGACTGGGTCATGGCCATCGGTAACCCGTTTGGCTTCGGTGGCTCGGTGTCAGCCGGTATTATTTCGGCACGCAATCGTGACATCCAGTCCGGGCGCTATGACGACTTCATTCAGACCGATGCGGCGATCAACCGGGGCAATTCGGGTGGCCCGCTCTTTAATCTGAATGGCGAAGTCGTGGGCGTGAACACGGCGATCATCTCGCCGACGGGTGGGTCTGTCGGTCTTGGTTTTTCCATTCCAGCAAACCTTGTCGAGCAGGTTGCCGCGCAGATCATTGAATACGGCAAGCCGCGCCGCGGCTGGTTCGGTGTCAATGTTCAGGGCATTGATGAAGGCCTTGCGGGCGCCTACGGCCTCGACAGCACAGATGGTGTGATCATCACGAACATCGACGGCGAAGGGCCAGCGGCTACGGCCGATTTTGAAGTTGGCGATCTGCTACTGACCTTTGACGGCAAGATGATTGAGAATGTTCGTGGGCTGACCCGCATTGTGGCCGAGACTGAAATCGGGAAACGGGTGCGCGTGGATCTTATTCGCGACAGGAAACGTCGTACCGTGACATTTGAGGTCGGTGAACTTGCGTCGAACAATGAGTCCGAGACACGCGAACCGCTGCCCGACAATGCGCTGGCTCAAAACCCGATCGGAGCGGAACTCAAGAATGTCGATGACGATGCCCGTCGCCGTCATGGCATTGCGCGCAGCGTGGATGGGGTGCTCGTAAACTCCGTCGCCGCCAATGGTCCAAGCTTCGGAAAGCTGCGCAAGGGCGACGTCATCACTGAGATGGGCTTCAAGCGCGTGGCTGACCTTGAAGATGCATATGATGCGCTTTCGCCGACCAATGCACCGCCGGGCGCGCCGCTGCTCCTGCGTGTGAACCGCTCCGGGCAGAACATGTTTTTCACCATCGAAACCAAGCGGTAAGAACGCAGAATTCTGATCGGCAAGCCGTTGCTTTACGACGTCCGCAAATCACAGTTCTATGAATTGGGGAGGGCGACCGGGATCAGGAGCGTGACTGTATGGCGATGAACGAAAGAGCAGCCCTCAATCTGTGGCGCCGCGCCCTGGCATCCTATGTGCGCACATCGGATGGCGACTTGACCGCTCGCCAACAGGCGATCCTGATGACAGTTGCCCTGTCTGCCGGACCACATACGGTCCGGGGTCTTGCGACAGATCTTGATCTGGCAAAGCCCGCTGTCACACGGGCTGTTGATGCGCTCGAGAAGCTTGGTTTTGTCCGCCGTCGCCGTGATGAGCATGACCTGCGCAGCGTCATTATTGAGCGTACGGTCGAGGGCATGACCTGGCTACGGGAATTCGCCGAACTCATCATTGCTGCCGAGGCTGGCGAAGAGCGCAAGTCAATTGCGGACGCCAAACCACTGGACAAGAATGTCGCGGCCTGATTGAGGTGGCGCCGTGCCTGATTTCTTCGATCAACGACTGACGCCGCCTCGTCGCGGGCAGGGCATGCGGATGCAGGTGTCTGCGGGCATCGCAGCGCTGCGAGGTGCCCCGCGCCCGGACGCCGAAATGGTGACTCAGGCGCTACATGGTGAGACCGTTACTCTATTCAGCGAAGCTGGCGAATTTGGCCTGGTTCAGATGGAGCGTGATCGCTATGTCGGCTGGACGCTCATGGACGCGCTCTCCGCTCCGGTTTCAGAGCCAACCCACTGGGTGAGCGCCTTGCGTACGTATGCCTATTCGCAACCGCACCTGAAATCGGCGCCATATGGACTGATCTCCATGGGAAGCGCGGTTACTGTAACGGGCGAGGAGAACGGCTTTTTCCGGACAACACGAGGTGGATGGCTGACATCGGGTCACGTGCAGCCGATCAATACCCGCTTTGATGATCCTGCCGATGTCGCGCTTCGTTTCCTGCATGCGCCATATCTCTGGGGTGGTTGCGAGAGCCTCGGTCTTGATTGTACCGGGCTGACGCGGGCGGCATTCCTTTCATGCGGTGTCGTCCTGCCGCGGGACAGCGACATGCAATTCGCCTGGAGCGGTGAGGCCGTGGACGACTGGAATGCGCCAGGCGCGCTACGGCGCAATGACCTGGTCTTCTGGAAGGGGCATGTCGGTATCATGCTGGATGACAAGACGCTGCTTCATGCGAATGGTCATCACATGGCCGTTGCGAAGGAGCCGCTGCTGATGGCAATTCCGCGCATTGCAAAAGAATACGGCGAGCCCAGAGGAGCTCGCCGTATCGATATCTCTAAAGAAAGAGAGCGGACGCCTGACTGGCTCGCTCACCGGTAGAGCACAAAGCCTACTCTTCGGTTTCACCGTCTTCTGCTTCCGGCGTCATTTCGACTTCGCTGACATTGCCTTCAGCTTCTGAGTCCTGGTCGTCTACAACGTCCTGAGTCTCTATCTCGCCGGTCGCCAGTGTCGGTGCGTCTTCAACGGTCTCAGCATCAAGAGTTGCGTCGACAGCTTCACCTTCAGCAGCATCACCCTCTGCCGGGGCTTCACCTTCTCCGCCTTCTTCCTCTTCCAGAAGCGGTTCAGGGAATGCCGGGGCGCTTGGGGTATTCTGCGCGAGATAGGCGATCACGTCTGCACGTTCATCGTCGCGGCGAAGGCCAGCGAAGGCCATGGAGGTGCCGCGAATATAGGAGGACGGATTCTCGAGCCACTGGTCCATGCTCTCATAGCTCCAGTCCTGGCTCGCAGTAGCCTGCATCGCCGAAGAATAACCAAAGCTTGGATCATGTGCGTGGCTGTCGCCGATAATGGCATGAAGGTTCGGGCCGGTTCCGTTGCCGCCGCCCTGTTCGATGGTGTGACAGGTCGAGCATTTCGCCTTGAAGGCGCGCTCGCCCGATGTTGGGTCAGCAGCAGCAAGAAGAGCGCCCAAATCGTATACTTCTTCTTCAACGGCGCCAGCGCCGCCGGTCTCTGCGATTTCGGTGTAATATGAGAAACGGCCCTGCGCCCACTCATTGAGGCTGTGAGCCTCCTCACCATGGTGGCCGTCGTCGCCGGACGAGAAGACCATGCCTGACAGCGTCTGCAGGCCCATAACGACCAGCACAACAGCCAGGATCGCACCGAATACCTTGTTCCAGAAGAGATCGCCCATCGGGATCATCCTTGTATCTTTATCAGTCTTTGCGCGCCTTCTGGCACGCTATCGAGTCGGTGGCAATATAAGCGGATGTGTTGCGGGATGCGTGGGCATTTACAGCGGCGAATGGGCGCAGGCTTGGTCCTGACCTGTCTGGCCGCAACAGGGTGTAGGGCTTGCAAATTGCCTGCGCGTCCCTCATGGCAGGCCGCTCTTTGAAACAAGAGTTGGGAATCTCAACGAGGAACAGGTAATGGACAAGCGGCAAGGGCGAATAGCCTATCAGGGCGAACCGGGCGCAAACTCCCATATCGCTTGCAATGAGACCTATCCCGACATGGAGCCGGTCGCCTGCAAGACGTTTGAAGACGTGCTGTCCCTGGTCGAGCGCGGCGACGCTGACCTTGCCATGATACCTGTCGAAAATACGATTGCCGGGCGTGTCGGCGACATTCACCACCTGCTTCCGGGAACCACGCTCAACATCATCGGCGAACATTTCATGCCGATCCGATTTCAGTTGATGGCGCTGCCGGGTGTCGAACTGTCTCAGATCCGGCAGGCCCATTCCCACATCATGGCGTTGGGCCAGTGCCGCGCTTTCATGCGCGAGCATGGGATCGAGCCAATTGTGGCCGCTGATACAGCCGGCGCAGCGCGGATCGTGAAGGAATTAGGTGAGCAGACGACCGCGGCGATCGCACCCGAACTCGCAGCTGAGGTCTATGGCCTCAATATTCTTGCCCGGGACATTGAGGATGCCGAACACAATACGACCCGTTTCGTCATCATGGCGCCAGACCCGCTGGAGCATGAAGATGTTGGCGACGATGCGGTAACGTCTTTCCTGTTTCAGGTCCGCAACATTCCAGCCGCGCTCTACAAGGCGATGGGCGGCTTCGCGACCAATGGCGTGAACATGACCAAGCTGGAAAGCTACCAGATCGATGGCTCATTCACGGCAACGCAGTTCTATGCCGAGATCGAAGGCCATCCGGATGAGCGCCGCGTGCAACTCGCGCTGGAAGAGCTTGGCTTCTTCTCCACATCGCTGAAGATCATGGGCGTCTTTCCGGCCAGCGCAGCGCGTTACGCAAATCGCTAGCGCCGTAGCCCGGACCTAGTGCTTCCAGACGATTTCGGTGTCGGTATAGCCTTGGAAGTAAAGCGCGGCGGTAAGGTCGGTAACGTTGATCGCACAATCGGAGGCGGCCGCGACGACGGGTTTGGCCCGATAGGCAATGCCAAGGCCGGCGGCTTCGATCATGGCAAGGTCATTGGCCCCATCGCCCATTGCGAGGGCATCCGCGTTCGACAATCCCAACGCCGCCACCTGTTCTTCGAGCGCGGCGAGTTTCGCCTCTCGCCCGAGAATGGGTTCGGCGACCTTGCCTGTCAGGGCGTTGCCATCATCAAGCAGCGTATTGCCCCGATGGGTATCGAAGCCTGCCGCCTCCCCGATCCGCGACGTGAAAAAGGTGAAGCCACCAGAAACCAGCATGGCATGCGCGCCTCTGGCTTTCATCGTCGCGACCAGCGTTTTGGCGCCAGGCATCAGAGTGATGCGCTCACGATAGCATTGGTCCAGGCGCGAGAGGTCTAGCCCGGCAAGCTTGCCGACGCGTTCCCGCAGGGCCGGCTCAAATTCCAGCTCACCGCGCATGGCCCGCTCTGTAATTGCTGAAATTTCTGCCTTTAAACCTGCAAAGTCCGCAAGCTCATCAAGGCACTCCTGCTGGATGATGGTGGAATCCATGTCGCAGATCAGGAGTTTCTTACGGCGGTCAGAGGTCGTGGATACGCAGATATCGGCGTCGCTTCCAAAAGCTTCTTCGAGGGCGTTGCGGGCTGCCTGTGGATCGGCGAAATTTCCTGCCTGCTCGACTGCCGTGAACTCACGCTCACCGCTCAGCATGCGGACGGGTGCCTTTTCGCCCTGATCGGCCGCTGCCAGCGCCTTTTCGAGCCGGTCGCCAATCTGCTGCAAGCTCTTGTCGGCGCGGGCGACAACAACCGCGACATGACTAAAATCCGTGGTTTTTCTGTCCATAGGCGCGGTCCTTACTTAACGTTCACGTCCAAAGTCCTTACGTCTAAACGCATGAAACCCGCTATCTTGATCCATGGACCGACTGCAAGTGGAAAAACGGCGCTCTCGATCGCCGTTGCTCGCAAGTTTGATGGCGAGATCGTCAATGCCGATTCGATGCAGGTCTATGATCGTCTGAATGTGATTTCGGCGCGTCCGTCAGAAGAAGAAATGGATGGTGTTCCACATCATCTGTTCGGCCACGTGCCAGTGGCAACCCGTTTTTCGACCGGCGAGTGGCTGGAGCAGGCGCGCACCATCATTGAGGATATTCAAAAGCGCGAAAAGACCGCTGTGGTGGTGGGGGGCACGGGTCTTTATCTCATGTCGCTAATAGAGGGGCTTTCCGACATACCGCCAGTGCCTGAAGACGTGCGCCATGAGGTGCTCGAAATCGCAAAGGTAGATGGTCTGCGCGGCCTCAAGATTCGCTTGCAGGTCGTCGACCCGGATGCGGCCGCCCGGATCGATGACAATGACCGCCAGCGCCTGACGCGCGCCTATGAGGTCTGGCTGGCGACGGGACGTTCGCTCACCAGCTTTCAGAATAACAAGACCAATGCCGTGCTGAACCCGGATGAATGGCTAGGCGTCGCCCTGACGCCGCCGCGGGCAAAGCTCTACGCACGGATCGACCGACGTTTCGAAGGCATGCTCATGGAAGGTGCGATGGAAGAGGCGAGGGAGCTGGACCGCCTCGGTCTCGACCCTGAACTGCCAGCGATGAAGGCGCATGGCATGCCGTGGCTGACCGCATTCATTCGGGGCGAGCTTGATGCGGCGACGGCCGCCGAGAATGCAAAGCGTGATACGCGGCGCTATGCCAAGCGCCAGTTCACCTGGATCGGCCGTCAGTTCCCGTTCTGGCCGCGCATACCGTCCACCGAAATCGCGACGCGCATTAGGGTGATTTCTGCCCTCTACAGAGAGGTTGACCGCTAGGCGGAGGCACGTTATTGCGGCATTATCAGTTTAAGGAAACAGTTTTGCGCAATCAGGACGTCGTCGTACTTATCAGCCCGTGACCGGCATCATCAGATGTCGGCGCGGGTGCGCATGGAAGGGTCTCCAAGGGGGCCCTTTTCTTTTGCGCCCCGGGCAGAGCAGGTAGGATCGAATAACGAGAACGCGGGACAGGCAGACAGGAACAGGTAAATGGACACGCACACACTCAGCGACCAGACCCAGTCTTCCCTTGATGGGGCGCGTATGACGGGCGCCGAAATGGTGATCACCGCGCTCCGGGAGCAGGGCGTCGACACCATGTTCGGCTATCCGGGCGGCGCGGTCCTGCCGATCTATGATGCGCTTTATTCCGAACCGTCCATCCAGCACGTCCTCGTGCGCCATGAGCAGGGCGCGGGCCACGCGGCCGAAGGTTATGCCCGCTCGACCGGCAAATGCGGTGTCGCGCTGGCAACGTCTGGCCCGGGCGCGACCAATATGGTCACCCCGATCACCGACGCGATGATGGACTCCATTCCGATGGTCGTCATCACGGGCCAGGTGCCAACCCACCTCATCGGCACCGACGCCTTCCAGGAATGCGATACGGTTGGCATCACGCGCTGCTGCGCCAAGCACAACTATCTCGTCACCGACGTGGATGACCTTGCTCGGACCCTGCACGAAGCTTTCCTGATCGCGACATCAGGTCGGCCCGGCCCCGTCGTGATCGATATTCCCAAGGACGTCCAGTTCGCGACCGGCACCTATATTGGCAAGGCAGGCGTCTACAAGCCGACCTACCAGCCGAAGACCGAACCGTCTGAGCATTCCATCCGTGACGCTCTCGACATGATGGCGGCGGCGCGCCGGCCTGTCTTCTATACCGGCGGCGGGGTCATCAATTCCGGCACCGAAGCGTCAAAGCTGCTGCGCGAGCTTCAGGCGGCGACAGGGTTTCCGGTTACGTCGACACTGATGGGCCTTGGCGCTTTCCCGGCGAGCCATGAGGACTGGCTGGGCATGGTCGGCATGCATGGTGCCTATGAAGCCAACAACGCCATGCATGACTGTGATCTAATGATCTGCGTCGGTGCGCGTTTTGATGACCGGGTGACGGGCAAGATTTCGGCCTTCTCACCGGGCTCACGCAAGATCCACATTGATATCGACCCGTCCTCGATCAACAAGATCATCCGCGTGGATGTGCCGGTTATCGCTGACTGCAAGGCGGCCCTTCAGGCGCTGCTCGATGGCTGGAAGGCGCGCCGCCTGCCAAAGCCTGACCTCTCCGACTGGAAAGAGCAGATCGAAAAATGGCGCGCGGTGGACTGTTTTGCCTATCCGGAAAACGACGGCGCGATCCGCCCGCAATATGCGGTTGAGCGTCTCTATGAGCTCACCAAGGACCGCGACACCTATATCTCGACCGAAGTTGGCCAGCACCAGATGTGGGCCGCCCAGCACTATCATTTCGAGGAGCCGAATCGCTGGATGACGTCGGGCGGCCTCGGCACGATGGGCTATGGCCTGCCAGCGGCCGTTGGCATCCAGGCGGCGCACCGCGACAGCCTCGTCATCGACATTGCCGGCGAAGCCTCTGTCCAGATGGTGATGCAGGAAATTTCGACCGCTGTTCAGCACAAGCTGCCGATCAAGGTCTTCATCCTCAATAATGAGTGGATGGGCATGGTGCGCCAGTGGCAGGAGCTGCTGCATGGGGAGCGCTATTCGCACTCATACTCTGAAAGCCTGCCGGACTTTGTGAAACTGGCCGAGGCCTACGGCGCGCACGGCATCCGCTGCGATGACCCGGCAGAGCTGGATGCGAAGATCATGGAAATGATCGACCATGACGGCCCGGTGATCTTCGACTGCATGGTAGAAAAAGCCGAAAATTGCCTGCCCATGATTCCGTCAGGGGCGCCGCATAATGAAATGATCCTCGGCAAGATCTCGGGCGACGAGATTGACGAAGCTGGCCGGAAAATGGTGTGAGCTGACATGAGCAAAGAACCGATCCCAGCCAGTGCCTATGACATGGACCATGCCGAAGAGGTCGAGGAGCGCCGCACGCTCGCCGTCCTTGTCGACAACGAGCCGGGCGTACTGGGCCGCGTCGTCGGGCTGTTCTCTGCGCGCGGCTATAACATCGAAAGCCTGACCGTCGCCGAAGTAGACCGCGGCAAGCACCGCTCCCGCATCACCATCGTGACCACCGGCACGGCGCATATGCTCGAACAGATCGAGGCGCAGCTCCTGAGGCTCGTGCCTGTGGCGGCGGTGATCGACATCACCAAATCCAAACGCGGCATTGAGCGCGAATTGGCGCTTGTGAAAGTGGCAGGGCAGGGCGACCCCCGTGTCGAGGCGCTGCGCATCGCCGAAATCTTCCGCGCGCGTGTCATCGATACGACGAATGAGAGCTTCATCTTCGAGATCACCGGCGCATCGGAAAAGATCGACCAGTTCTGCGAACTGATGGAGCCACTCGGCCTTGTCGAAGTGAGCCGCACAGGCGTCCTCTCCATCCGCCGCGGCAAGGATGCGGGATGATGAGGAGTTTCACATTCTTCTTGGAGTGCTTGATGCAAATCGGCATGTCAGCGCGCAGTCAGAGCGACCGAGAACAATGAAAGCCCTCATGCTCTCATTGGCGTTCTCTGCCATCATCGCTCCGGCGGCTTCCTCTGATGGTCAGTTTGATGAGTATCTCGAGACTCGCATCAGATTAGCGCAAGATATTCAACAACACTTCTGGCCTGAGCTGAACCAACAGCTGGGACCCGATGGCTTTTCGATCGTCCACGAATTCTACGGTGCCCATAGCGCGTGGGGGAGTTCCCTTTGGAAATTTACGCGCGAGGGCGACGCCTGGAGTGTCGCCTATCGGATCGTGGAACTTCCAACCAACTCGGCGGAGGCTCTGCGCGAGAACAGTATTTGTAGCGTGGGCGAGACAGCGCTTACAGCCCCAGAGGCGCGTTTGGCGGTATCGTTATCTAAGCTCGACATGAGGGACCAAAAGCTCCCGCAGGAAGAATATGTCCTCGATGATGAAGGGGCACTGCTCACGAAGAGTGAGGATGGCGCCGCCCTCTCAACCTTCTTTCCCGATACGAGTTGGGTGATCTTTGATGATACTCACCCGGCGGACTTCGGAATGACTTCCGCCTTCTCTTACGATCTTCAGAAATTGCTGGCCTCAATTTCGAAGCGCATCAGCGCGGACGAATTTAGCTGCGCCAATGCGCGCCCTTACCCACCCATGGCTGCAATCGGAAAATACTTCCGACTGCGGACGAATTCAAACAGTCAGGAGTAACACGCAGTGAAAGTTTATTACGAGCAGGACGCCGATCTCGGCCTCATCACCAAGAAGAAAGTCGCCGTCATCGGTTATGGCAGCCAGGGCCATGCCCATGCGCTGAACGCGCGCGACAGCGGTGTCACGGACATCGTGGTTGGGCTGCAGGAAGGTTCATCCAGCCGCAAGAAGTGTGAGGCCGAGGGCCTGAAAGTGATGACCCCGGCAGAGGCGACCAAATGGGCCGATGTCGTGATGATCCTCATCCCGGACGAGAAGCAGGCTGTCCTCTGGGCAAACGAGATTGAGCCGCATGTCCGCGACGGCCAGCACATCATGTTTGGCCACGGCTTCAACATTCACTACAACCTCATCCGCCCATCCGCGAACGTGGACATCTCGCTGTCAGCGCCGAAAGGCCCTGGGCACACGCTGCGTGACCAGTATCAGCGCGGCTTCGGCCTGCCGGGCCTCATCGCGATCCATCAGGACGCGACCGGCACCGCGAAGGACGTTGCGCTCTCTTACTCGAAGGCCATCGGCAATACCCGCGCTGGCGTCATCGAAACCAGCTTCCGCGAAGAGACCGAGACCGACCTCTTCGGTGAGCAGGCTGTGCTCTGCGGCGGCATCGTTGAACTGATCAAGGCAGGTTTCGAAACGCTGGTTGAAGCCGGTTATGCGCCGGAGATGGCCTATTTTGAGTGCCTTCACGAGACCAAGCTGATCGTCGATCTCATCTATGAGGGCGGCATCGCAAACATGAACTATTCGATCTCCAACACCGCCGAGTATGGCGAGTATGTCTCAGGCCCACGTGTCGTGAATTCTGAGACGAAGGCGGAGATGAAGAAGATCCTGACCGACATCCAGGACGGCACATTCGCGCGCAACTGGGTTCTGGAAAATCAGGCCGGCGCGCCGGGCTTCCATGCCAAACGTGCCCGCATGAATGACCACCAGATCGAGGAAGTCGGCGAGAAGCTGCGCAGCATGATGCACTGGGCGCAGAATGACCGGCTGGTCGACAAGTCGCGCAACTAGACTGATCAGGCGGACGCTGGAAACGGCGTCCGCCCTTTATCGCTCAGCCCTGGCTGTTCCAGGCTTTCCATGAGCCGTAATAGACATCGACTTTCTCAAAGCCTTCCCGCCTGAGAACGGAGGCGGCGATGCTGGCGCGCATGCCGCTGCCGCACATCACTGTGATCGGGCCCGAACGGTCAAGGTCTGGCAGGTCGACAGGTATCCGGCCGGCATAGGCGTGTTCTGCGCCTTCGATATGGCCGCCTTTGAATTCGTCGATGCTGCGCACATCCAGCAACGTCCAGCCAGTTGGCCTGTCGGAGAGCCGCGCTTTCACCTCATCAGTGTCAATCAGGTCGATGCTCTCAAGCGGCTGGTTTGAGGTCGCCATCGGAACCGTTCCGGCATGATGGCCAACAACGCGGTCATAGCCGAGGCGGGCGAGGGTCGTCGCTGCTTCCTGTGCCTGGGCAGCGCTGTCGCTGACCAGCACGATGTCGCGGTCATAGTCGAGGAACCAGCCAGAAAAGGAAGCGAGCATGTCGGCAGGGATACAGTAGCTTCCGGGGACGTGGGCTGCGGCGAAATCTGTCTCGCTGCGAATGTCGACGATTTGCGCTTCACCTTTGAGAAGCTCGCTGTCCGGGCTGATCGGTGGCGGCGTAAGATAACGGTCGGTGGGTGCGCCGCCCTCAGTGTTGAGCCGTTCCATCATCTCGAAATAAGGGGGCTGATAGTGGTTCTCGGCTACCTTTGCGTCGATGAAGGCCTCACGGTCCGTCATGGCAAACCGATCGTTATTCAAGCGTTCATGCCCGATCGTGGAAAACTCACGGTCCGCCATGCCGGCCCCACAGACCGACCCGGCCCCGTGTGCCGGGTAGACAATTGTCTGGTCGCCAAGTGTCTTCAGCTTTTGCAGGCTGTCGAACAACAGGCCGGACACCTCACGCTTTTGGTCGGGATAGAAGTCGGTGCGCCCGACATCCCCGATGAACAGGGCGTCGCCGGTAAAGACGCCAACAGCGCGATTGTCGAATGCCGTGTCATAGAGGACATAGGAAACACTGTCATAAGTGTGGCCCGGTGTTTCCAGCACTTCGATCCGCATGGAGCCGATTTCGAAATGGTCGCCTTCACGCGTGGTTTCTGCGTACTGGATCGGCGTATCGCGGTTGGGGCCGTGCAGGATACGAGCCCCTGTCGCAGCGCGAACGGCAGGTGCGCCAGAGATGAAATCCTCGTTCCGGTGGGTCTCGAAGACATGCGTAATGCGGACGTCCTCGTTACGCGCAATATCCATGTAGACGTTGATGTCACGGCGCGGATCGATGATAGCGGCCTCCCCATTCGATCCAATCATGTAGGAGAGGTGAGCAAGGCCATTCGATTTGATCTTGTGCAGGAACATTCTTTGCCTCCGATCGATGCTAAAAGAGTGTGCCCCAATTACGCGTGAAAGACCTCAAGGCTCCGAAGCGTGCAAGAATGGGCTGTCTCTACCTTCAAGCCTGGGCTGAATGGCGACTGAACATGAGATTAAATCTCTTTATCTTGCCGTTCGGCGCGCTGGTGCACATTTAAGACTGCCTCAATCTGCGCTATTCGAAAGTCCTCTATGACCGCCCGTATTCTTGCCCTCGGCCTTTCCGCTCTCACCTTTTCGGGGTCCGCCTCCGCGCAGTCTAATGTGGCCGAAGGTCTCTGGTCTTACCAGGCACGTTACATGATTGGTCCGATCCCGGCAGGCGACCGCGGCCAGTATTGCGTCGGCTCAGACATGTCGCAAAGTTCTTTCGACCAGCTGTTCAATGACATCAATTCTCGCTGCCGCGTCACCGATAGCGAAACAACGGCTGACGGCTATGATTTCAAGCTGCAGTGTTCCGGTGGGCCGGATGGCGAGCTGGATGGAAAGCTGCAGGTTGGCGCAGATACCGCCATTCTGAACGCCACCGGATGGACCGGCACGGCCAGCGAAAACGTACCCGTGATGCTGACGGCTACGGCTGAACGCGTCGCCTCAACCTGTTAGTTCTGGCGATGCAGGTTTGTGCGTCGGCGTAGGTAAACTGGTGGCATTATGCCCTTACGGAAAGAATATTGAAAGTTCTCGCTCGTCTTCCTTTGACAGCACGTCTTGCCTGCCTAGAACGTGTGGAAGATGGCCAAATTTATTCCTGTTGGAACGTTCGACCTCGTAATTTTCGGGGGTACGGGCGACCTTAGCCAGCGCAAGCTTCTGCCGGCGCTCTATCACCGCTATGCTGATGGGCAGATCCCCGAGGACTCTCGGATAGTCGGTGTGTCTCGAACTGTAATGTCCGACGAGGAGTTCCGCGCTTTCGCCTTCGAGGCTTGCGAGGCCCACACCAAGGACAGCATCGAAAAGGATTGCTGGGCAAAGTTCGAGCGACTGCTTTCCTTTATCACGATGGACGCAACCGATCCCGATGCGGACTGGTCAGGCCTGAAAGAACGTCTTGGCGGCGACGACAGGCCCGCCATTTTCTACCTCGCCGTGACGCCGAAAATCTATGTGCCGATCTGTGAGGCGATCGGGGCTGCGGGTCTTGCGGGGGGCGATGCGCGCGTCGTTCTGGAAAAGCCGATCGGGACAGATCTGAAGTCTGCGAAAGCAATTAATAGCGGTGTAGGCGCGGTGTTTGCCGAAGATCATATCTACCGCATCGACCACTATCTCGGGAAAGAGACTGTACAGAATCTTCTGGTCCTGCGTTTCGGCAATACCCTGTTCGAACCGCTCTGGAACCGGACCGCCATCGATCATATCCAGATCACCGTTTCCGAAAGCGTGGGTGTCGGCGACCGGGCAGGTTATTATGATAGCGCAGGCGCCGTGCGCGACATGTTGCAGAACCACTTGCTGCAGCTTCTCTGCCTCATCGCGATGGAGCCGCCTAACTCGATCGAGGCGGACGAAATCCGCACAGAGAAGATCAAGGTGCTGAACGCGTTACGGCCGATCGAGTCCAAATATGTTGGTGCAGACACGGTGCGTGCGCAGTACGACGCCGGTACAGTCGATGGCAAGCAGGTGAAGGGTTACCTCGAAGAGCTCGAAAGCGGTGAAAGTGACACCGAAACTTTCGTGGCCATCAAGGCCTGGGTCGATAACTGGCGCTGGGCGCGGGTGCCTTTCTATCTGCGCACAGGCAAGCGCATGCGATCGCGCCATTCGGAGATCGTGGTCCAGTTCCGCGAGGCGCCGCACGCCATGTTCGGCGAAGACCAGGCCCACTCCAACCGGTTGATTATCCGACTCCAGCCTGACGAGGGCGTGCAACTCTATGTCCAGATCAAGGAACCAGGGCCCGGCGGTCTGCGGGTACAGTCATTGCCGCTGAACCTCTCCTACGCAGAGTCGTTTCAGCTGAGATACCCGGATGCCTATGAGCGGCTGCTCATGGATGTGGTGCGCGGTAACCTGGCTCTCTTCATGCGGCGCGAGGAAGTCGAAGAGGCCTGGGAGTGGGTCGATGGCCTGCTTGAGGGCTGGGCAGCTGCGAATACACCTGTCCATACCTACGCAGCCGGACTGGAAGACGGACCCGTGGAGGCGCGCATGCTGCTGCGTCAGGACGGGCGAGACTGGTGGAGCAATGGCAAATGACCTCATTACACCCCAAAATTCAGGAAGTGACCGAGCGGATCGAAAAACGCTCGGCCGAAACGCGCGCCACCTATCTGGAACTGATCCATGGGCGCAAGCCGGACGGGTTTGCCCGCCAGAAGCTGGCTGATGGCAATCTGGCGCACGCGTCTGCGGGCTGCGCCGTCATGGACAAGACCCAGCTTCTTGGGGCGAACTGGCCGAATATCGGCGTTATCACCGCCTACAACGACATGTTGTCGGCCCATGCGCCGTATGAGGATTATCCGCAAATTATCCGCGATGCGGCTCGCAAGGTGAATGCGACCGCGCAGGTGGCGGGCGGCGTACCGGCGATGTGTGACGGCGTCACGCAAGGCCAGCAGGGCATGGAGCTGTC
>Ga0208965_1000187_pt1 | contig 30316 bp, 28 predicted proteins | sample AOAMet1_07_M0_10_2_FD_188230 | JGI IMG/M metagenome (GOLD analysis project Ga0208965, IMG submission 188230) | Ammonia-oxidizing marine microbial communities from Monterey Bay, California, USA - CAN11_07_M0_10 (SPAdes) | ecosystem: Environmental > Aquatic > Marine > Intertidal zone | place...
CGGTTTCTATATAAGCAAGAATAGTAGGAAAACGTAAGTAAAAACTTTTAGATTTGAGTAATAGTAACCTGACCGACTTCCATAATATCTGGTCTATTTAATCGCTCCTCTCTTACCTTACCTTTCTTGTAAATACTGAATACGTGAGTTGCTTTGAACTCTTTACCGCTATGCGTAAGTAGACCTTCGGATTTAAATAACTCCGCTATCTTTAAATAGGACATAGGGGTTATTTTAAGCGAACGTAATTCTACTACTCTATCATACAAATATTGTTGATATTCACTATAAGGGGTATCCCACAACCTGCTAGAAACCGTTGTATAGTTGAACTTTACGAGGAGAGAGGGGTAACTTTTAGGATAACGCTTTTTTACTCGACGGTTACAGATTTAGCAAGATTGCGAGGCTGATCAACATCTGTTCCTAGGTGAACGGCGGAATGGTATGCTAGTAATTGAACTACAATTGTAGCTATAATAGGTGAAACAAAATCACTTGATCCTGGCATTACTATAATATTATCACTTAATGTTTCAGCTCGTTGTTTCCCCTCTTCATCTGTGATCAGAATAATGTTGGCCCCTCTAGATGCTACTTCTTGTAAGTTTGATATAGTTTTTTCAAAGAGCGAATTTGTCGGCGCAATAACAATAACCGGAGTTCCATCTTCAATTAAAGCAATAGGCCCATGCTTTAGTTCTCCCGCTGCATAACCCTCTGCATGAATATATGATATTTCTTTTAGTTTTAATGCACCTTCTAGTGCAATCGGCATTTGTGTCCCTCGGCCTAAATAAAAGGCATTTTTGGATTTGGAAAATTCAAATGTTAGTCTCTTTATTTGATCGTTAAGTCGAAGGGTTTGTTTAATTAAGCGCGGAGTTTTTATGAGTTCTTTAATTAATTTTTCTTGAAGGGTTTTTGAAACTGAACCACGTAAAAAACCAGCCATCAAGGCTAAGGCTGCAAGTGCAGTAAGTTGAGATGTAAAAGCTTTTGTAGATGCAACACCAATTTCTGGTCCAACATTAATAGGTAAAGCAATATCTGCTTCGCGTGCCATTGTAGAGGTAAGTACATTAACTAATGCTGCTGTTTTTAAGCCAGCTTCCTTACAATACCTCAGAGCCGCTAGGGTATCAGCCGTTTCACCTGATTGCGAAACTGCTATAAAAAGAGATTTATCAGACAAGGTGGGCTTTCTGTAACGAAATTCAGAAGCAATATCGACCTCAACAGGTATTCCTGCTATTTGTTCAAACCAATATTTTGCAACTAAACATGCATAATTGGCGGTTCCGCAGGCTATAAGAATTATTCTATCTATTGATTTAAAGTCGAGATTTTCTGTTACAACTGGGCTCAGGTTATAATCGTTAATGTATATACCTAATGTCCTTCCAATTGTTTCGGGTTGTTCATGTATTTCCTTTAGCATGAAATGACGATAATTACCTTTTTCTGCCATAGCTGGTCCGCCAGAAATTATTGTTATTTCACGATTAACTCTATTATCATTTCTGTCATATATTTCGTAGGTTTTTGGGGTGAGAATAGCCCAGTCACCTTCTTCGAGGTAAATCATTTTTGTCGTCAATTTAGCTAGTGCCATTGCATCTGAGCCTAGATACATTTCACCCTGACCAATGCCGATCGCTAACGGCGACCCAGCTCTAGCACAAAACATGTGGTCCTGGAGTTCATCAAACAGAACTGCAAATGCATAGGCACCTTTGAGTTTTTTTAAACTTTTAGAAAATGCTTCTTTTGGGCTTAAATCGCTTTTTAAGTACTCGTCTATTAGGTGCGCAGAAACTTCAGTATCTGTCTCCGTGAAGAATTTACGATGAGATAATTCATTTTTAATATCAAGATAATTTTCTATTATACCATTATGGACAACACTGACACTCCCGGAAAAATGTGGGTGAGAGTTTTGCTCATTAGGAATGCCGTGTGTTGCCCAGCGTGTGTGAGCTATTCCGGCTGTTCCATCGATTGGGTTGGCCTCGAGCTTATCAATTAGCTTCTTGATTTTTCCTTTTGCTCGTTCACGCTTTAGTTTGCCTTCATCAAGTACGGCTATTCCAGAGCTATCATAGCCCCTGTATTCGAGTTGGACTAACCCTTCAATTAATCGATTTTTAACCGGTGAATGCCCAACAATTCCGATAATACCACACATGTAATTGCCTTTTATTATTAGTCCGTTGTAAACTTAATAAATAAAATATTTATTTATTGAAGACTTATTATTTGTAATTATTTTAACGCCCAACGCTTATATAGTTGAAACCATACTCTTGCATGCTTTGAGGGTTATAGATGTTTCGTAGGTCAATAATATTTGGGCTTCTTAATGATTTCTTTACACGTACCATATCTAGGGCTCTGAATTCGTCCCATTCTGTTAGTATTATAAGGGCATCTGCTCCTTCAATGCAATCATAAGAATTTTTTGTATAATCTATATTCTGAAGTAAATTTTTAGCTTCTTTCATTGATGCAGGGTCATACACTTTTATCAACGCGCCATTATTTTGTAGCTCTGGTATAATAGTCAAGCTTGCGGCATCTCGCATATCGTCTGTATTGGGTTTGAAGGCGAGGCCTAAAAAAGCTAATGTTTTATTGTTTAAATCCCCATTAAAAAAACGAATGATTTTTTGAACCATTTTGTGCTTTCTGTCTTCATTCGATTTTATGACCGATTGGATAATTGGGAGCGATACTTCTGCCTCTTCAGCAGTACGTATTAACGCTGTTGTATCCTTTGGAAAACATGAGCCGCCATAACCTGGGCCCGCATGTAAAAACTTAGGAGCAATTCTTTTATCAAGCCCCATGCCTCTTGCTAATGCTTGTACATCGGCACCCACATTTTCACATAGATTGGCCATTTCATTAATAAAACTAATTTTAGTTGCCAAGAATGAGTTCGAAGCATACTTTATTAGCTCCGAAGTCCTTCGATTTGTAAATAATATTGGAGTTTCGTTGATAAAAAGTGGTCTATAAACTGCTTTCATTATTTCTATAGCGTCATGGCACTCCGCACCAACGATTATTCTATCGGGATGCTTAAAATCTTTTATTGCTGCACCTTCTCTCAGAAACTCAGGATTTGACACAACTGAAAACTTATCTTTTGAATGATTTTTAGATAGAATTTTCTCGATTTCATCTCCTGTACCAACGGGAACAGTAGATTTAGTGGCAATTACAGTGAATTTACTAATATTCTTAGAAATTTCATTTGTTGCGGCATAAACGTAAGATAAGTCAGCGTGACCATCCCCTCTGCGTGAAGGGGTCCCGACGGCTATAAATACCACATTTGCACCACGCATTGACTCCTTAAGATCTGTGGTAAACTTCAGCCGCGAAGCATTAACATTTTTATTAATTAAGCTTTTAAGGTTAGGTTCAAATATTGGAACTTCACCCGAATTTAGCATTTCTATTTTAGCACCATCATTATCGACACAAATTACTTCATGACCAAAATCCGCCAAACAAACCCCAGATACAAGTCCAACATATCCTGTGCCGATCATAACAATTCTCATGGACGCCCTCATGATATAATAAACTTGCAGCATTATGACAGATGGAAGCAAAACATGCTAGGGGTAAGACAATAGGTATCATTGACATTTAAGTGTAATAATTCAATTTTGTGATGATGGAGTATGTAATGCCAGATTTTCCCGCAGTTCTTTTTTGGGCTGCACCTATATTCACGCTTTTGATTGCGGCAGAATGGTACCTTGTGTCTAGAAAAAAGATTTCCGGTACATACATTGTAAAAGATGCAATCACTTCGTCCACTATGGGCATTGGGCAGTTGGTATCTGATATCTTGATGGGAGGTATAAGTATTGGTATCCTTATGTGGATATGGCAATTTAGGTTTTTTGATTGGGGATTCAGTATAACTACCATATTAATTTGCTTGGTACTTCAGGATTTTGTTTATTGGTATAAACATATGGCTGCTCATAAAGTTAGATGGTTCTGGTCAGCACATAACGTCCACCATAGTTCAGAAGAATATAACTTAAGCACGGCACTCAGGCAGCCATGGAATAACCATATCACCGGGTATGTCTTCCTATCATCACCGTTAATTTTACTAGGCTTTCATCCCTTTTTAGTCGCATTCATAGGCGCGATAAATTTAGTTTATCAGTTTTGGGTTCATACTCAGTCTATCAAGAAAATGCCCCTATGGTTCGAGTTTATTTTCAATACCCCCAGCCACCACCGAGTGCACCATGCGAAAAATCCAAGGTATTTAGATAGTAATTTTGCAGGCATATTGATTATATGGGACAGGATTTTCAAAACATTTGCTGAAGAAGATGCATCTGAACCTGTGGACTATGGTGTAGTTACTCCGATAGCATCTTATAACCCGGCGGTGGTCGCATTTAAAGAAATGTACAATATCTTCAGAGATTGTTTTCAGCCTAATATTAAATTCCGTCAAAGACTTGCATACATATTTGCTGCACCAGGTTATTCGCATGATGGTTCTAGAAAAAGTTCTAAAGATTTAAAAACTGAATTTATGAAGTCAAAGCAGTTCGAAAGTAAGGCTTCTAATTAATTGAGCTTACTTTAATTCCAGAGACCCATGTTTCCAGAACTTTAATGTTTTTAATATCCTCCGAAACTACAGTCAAAGGATTTTGGTCGATAATAATAAAATCAGCAAGTTTATTTATCTCAATACTTCCCAGTTTTTTTTCCTGAAATGCGCCATGGGCATTTTCAATTGTCATTGCTTTAAGTGCTTCCTCCACAGTTAAAGCTTGGTTCATATACCAGCCCTTTGACTCTTTAGTACCATCTAATGGTTTTCTATTTACTGCAAAATATAATGTCTCCATAGGCTTCCATGGTTCCCCAGGTAGGTCAGAGTTTAATAGTAAACGGACTCCACTTTTTAAAATATTTTGCCATGCGTAAGCGTCCTGTATTCTCTCTGACCCTATCCTGTCTTCTGCCCACTTACTATCTCCTACGGCATGCGAGGACTGTATGGAGGCTAAGACTTTAAGTTCTGCTGCGCGGCTATAAAAGTTTGGAAAAAGAACTTGAGCGTGCTCAATACGCCAGCGGTGATCAAAAATACCATTTGTATCTAATATTTCCTCATATAATTTTAATACCTGATTATTTCCTTTGTCACCAATTGCATGGACAGCCATTTGAAAGCCTTTATCTGCTGCCTTCCGTCCAAGCTGTAGAATTTTTTTTGTACTAATGCGTTCTGTTGCTAAAGATTTTCCTATTTGATCAGAGTAGGGTTCTTCCATAAGTGCAGTTCTCGATCCAAGTGATCCATCATAGAAGACTTTGATACTTCTTATGTCCAAAAAACCACTTTTATCAATAAGGGGTCCCTGCGCAAACCAATGCTTCATTAATTCATCATTGTTCCCATCGAGCATTCCATAAACCCTAATTGGAAGAGAATTTGACTCCGCTAATGAAACAAACGCTTTAACATCTTTAGGCGTCATTCCCGCTTCATGTATTGATGTTACACCAGCATTCGCCATAATGTTTAGCCCTGAAATTATTGCATCTTTAATTTTTTCATTACTTGGTTCTGGTATAAAAGGCCGAATAAGATTTTGGGCTAATGTGAGCATAACGCCAGTTGGCTCCCCATTCATTCGGCGGATTATATTCCCCACCTCAGGGTCTTTAGTGGAGCTATCGATATTAGCTAACTTTAGAGCATAACCATTATATAAACCAGCAAAACCGTGTAAACTTTCCAAAGCTACAGGATTGTTAGGAAACGCTATATCTAATAAACGTCGATCTGGGTAAGCAGTCGAAGCAAAGGAGCCCTCGTCCCACCCTTGCCCTATTAGCCAATCCCCCGCAGCTGGGCTGGGGAACTTATCTTTTAGGCGTTCTACCATCTCTTTTACGCTGGAAACTCCGACTAAATTAGCCTTCAAAGAGTCCATGCCCAGCTCACGAATGTGCACATGGCTATCTATTATTCCGGGTAAAACTGTTTTTCCGGACAAATCTACTTTTTTCGTATTTTTTAAACCTGAACTATCATTTCCCGAATCAATTAGAGTTATCTTGTTACCGGTAACAACAAAAGAATTTGCGAGAGGCTTATCAGGATTCATTGTGATGATATTGGCATTAAAAAAATGTATTGGCTGGGGAGAAGGGGTTTCACTATTTGAGCAAGAATTAATCAATAATACAAAAGTAAAAGAAACTATCCTTAGGCAATATAATTTAACGCTATTCATATATTTTGTTAACTTTTAGAGAGATTATTTGATTACGTTGTTTTTTTATAACTTCAAACCTATAACCATGATATGAAAATGTTTGATTTACTTCAGGGATAGTTTGTGACTCGTAAATAACAAGACCTGCTATTGTAACTGCTTCTTCATCTGGCAGCCCCCAGCCCATAGCCCTATTAACGTCTCTAACAGTTAAATTGCCCCGTAGAATAGCACCGCCCTCTTTTAACTTGTTTATTCCTGTGATTTCCTCATCATATTCATCTTGTATGTCCCCCACGATTTCCTCAAGAATATCCTCAAGTGTTACTATTCCCATTAAAGCCCCATATTCGTCGACTACGACCGCAAAATGTTCCCTTTTCTGTTGAAATGCTTTAAGTTGTTTAACGAGTGATGTGGTTTCGGGTACAAACCAAGTGCTTCTCATTATTTTCCTAGTATCTATTTCCGAGAGCACTACTTCTGCATTAGAGATTGATTTAAGAATATCTTTAACATGTAAAACTCCAATAATATTATCCTGACCATTTTCATAAAGTGGCACTCTTGAGTGGCCTGAGTTTAGCACTTCTTTAATTATTTCTTTGGGGGGGATATTAATATCAATCATGCAAACGTTTTTACGATGAATCATCACCTCCTCAACGCTTAGCTCCCCAATTTCTAAAACTCCATATATCTGATCTCTTGCGCGTTTTGCAACGCCGCCCTCCTCAAGGTGGAGATCAACAGCTCCTTTTATTGCTTCTTCTGCTGACCATGACCCTGAATTTGAATTTACTCCAAATAACCGCAACGTACCATTCACAATAATTTGTATAATTAAAACCATTGGCGCAAATATTTTAACAATAAAGTTGACCCTCACTGCTACTTTTAATGCTAAAGTATCTGGTTGAGATATCGCGTATGATTTTGGAAGAACCTCTGCAAAGATTAGTATTAAGAGTGTCATAACGATCGTTGCACTCATTAAGGCAAATCCACCGCCGCCTAAAATATTAGTAAAAATTGCAGTAGTTAGAACTGAAGCTAGAATGTTCACAAGATTATTTCCTAGTAATATACCCCCTAGTAACCGCTCTCTGGAATTCAAAAGTTTTGCAACAATTATTGCTCTCTTGTCTCCATTTTTTTCAAGATTATGTATACGAGCTTTTGAGGCTGCGGTTAGAGCAGTTTCGGAGCCAGAAAAAAAACTAGATAAGTAAAGAAGTACCGCGACCATACCAATCATTATCAAGTTATCGGTACGCAAGATTAACTCAAGCATTTTTCTGTCCTGAAATTTGGGAAATGTATTCTAGCAGACTAGCTTTGGGTACTGACCTTTTTATGAAGGCATCGCCTATTGAATTTGCCAATATAAGCGTAATGTTTCCCCCTACATTTTTTTTATCTTGCTGCATGTGCTCTAAAAACTTATTTGAATTTTTAATTAGCGGAGTAATATCTTTTTTAGATATCAAACCTAGTGCTTGAAAATGAGTTTTTACCCTCTTGACGTCAGCGGCACTACATAAATTTTCTTTGGCACTAAACTCAAAAGCCATTTCTATTCCTGCACTAACTGCCTCTCCGTGTAATAGATTTCCTGATGGCATAGCTTCAACTTCTAGTGCATGCGCAAAAGTATGACCTAAGTTAAGCAGGGCGCGAGTACCTGTTTCTTTTTCATCTTCGGCAACAATTCTAGCCTTAGTTTTACAAGATATTGCTATAGCTTTTGCAATTGCTTTTGGTTCACAAGATAAAACTTTTTCACCATTTTTTTCAAGCCAGTTAAAAAATTCATAGTCCCCAAGAAGTGCATATTTTACTACTTCTGCATAACCCGCCCTGAGTTCCCTGGGAGGCAATGTTTTTAAAATACTTGTATCAGATAAAACAAGTTGAGGCTGATAAAATGAACCTACTAAATTTTTACCATATTTATTATTAATAGCAGTTTTTCCTCCGACAGAACTGTCAACTTGTGATAATAAAGTTGTAGGAATTTGAATAAACTTACAGCCACGTTTGTAAATACTTGCAGCAAAACCAGCAAGGTCTCCAATAACTCCACCTCCAAATGCTATTAAAGTATCATTTCTTTCAAACCCTTTGTCGAATAAAGAATTTAGAATATTTTGGAGACCTTCAAAGCTTTTTTGCTCCTCACCAGCAGGGCAGATTATTATATGTTTTTCAAAACCTATAAGAGCAGCCTCTAACTGCTTGCCGTGAAGCTTGTAGACATTTTCATCTGATATTATTGCTATTCTGCCTCTCGATATCTTTTGTGAAATAAAACTACCTACTTCAGAAAGAAGACCTTCTTTTATTATGATATCATAACTTCGCGGTCCAAGGTCTACATTTACTAAAGTCATTTATTATCGCTCTGATACTTTTTTATTGCGTGTATTATTTTGTTACTAATAGAGTATTGTTCATCATTATCAATTGTAACTGTTATATGCGCTTTGCTATATATCGGGTGCCTCGTTTTTATGAGTTCTTTAATTTTTGCCTCTGGGTCATTAACTTGTAGCAGAGGTCTTTTATCATAATTTCTGCTAACGCGGTCCATTATAGTGCTTAAGTCACCTTTAAGCCATATCGTTAATGCTTTTCTGTTTAAAATTTTGTGTGTTTCTTTCTGTACATAAGCGCCTCCTCCAGTTGCTAAAACTATTGCCTCACTACCCAATAACCGCTCTATGACCCGCCGCTCCCCTTTTCTAAATTCTTTTTCACCATAATCTTTGAAGTAACCAGTTATTGTTCTTCCTGATGCTTTTTCAATTTCGTAGTCAGAGTCATAAAAATCTCTATTGAGACTTTTAGCCAACTGTTTACCTGCTGTAGTTTTACCAACACCCATTAGGCCAACAAGTGCTATTGGGTATTTTATAAAGATTTCACTAATTGAACTATTCCTTATTTTCAGATCTTTGCTATAGATGTATACGGCAGTGCATTAAATATCAGTTATTCAATATGGGCAAAAAGTAACGTTTGCTCAATACTTAAACGTTAATATATAAGATATAACGTTAAGGGTTAAATTATGAAAAAATTATTACTTGTGTGTGTTACTTTAATTTTATTCTTGTTTGTTCTTACATTGTGGCTTCTATCAGGTGCATCAAGTGAAAATGCACCGCAAGATTCCAAAGTGATCGAATTGCCGGATAGCTACGAAAAATAATATGAAATATATATTAACTCTAATATTTCTTTTTTTTCAGAATTTAGCTTTTGCGCAAAATATAGAAGTTTTAGAGTTAGAAACAGCTCGGATTTATGATCCTGGTGTATTAGACGCTGTGACTGACACGATGGACGCTAACCTTTGGCGAGGCACCTCATCACTCACAGCCATAAGTTTAATTAATAAAATCCCAACAAAAACCTCAAGTAAGTTAAGCGAAAAACTAATAAGAGCTGCCATATTATCAGGTGGAATGCCCCCTGAGGGAGAAAGAAAGAAATATGTTACTGCCCGTTTAAGGTATGTAATGAAAATGCATGATAAAGATGCGCTTAAAACCTTAATGGCAGGTTATGTCGATTATGTTCATTTACCCAAAACTAGAGTTGAGTATGCTTTAGGAAGCGATGACATTGTGTCGGCTTGTAACATATCTGATAATTTAAAAAATAATAGGAGTTTGCCCTATTGGATAAAGATTAGAGTTTTTTGTAACATTAACCGCGGTGAGTTAGCTGCTGCTGGACTAGCCGTGGAACTTCTGCAGAACATGGGATATCAAGATAGGAAATTTTACGAACTGGTAGACTTTTTATTGGGTTACTCTGAATACACACCAAAAATTACTAACAATATCGATCCGTTGATAGATGCAATGCAATCCAACGCTAAAAATTTTGATATTCAGAAATTAATAATTGAAGTTAATAATGACAAACTCAATTTAAAAGAGAGTATGGATATAATTAATCAACTATCCGATCAAATAAAATATGATCAGGTGAAAAAGATCTTAATAAATAGCATTATCAATAATAGAAACATACAAATTGGTCAGACGCTAATCAATAAAACCCAACCCATAATTAATGATGACTATGATAAGCCTTCAATTGAAAAACTAAATATGATTGATGATGAAAGCTTATTTTCCACTAAAATATTAGCTGCTATATTGAGCAAAGCAGATACACACACATCGTTTTCTCATATTGTTAAAATCCTTCAACAGCGTTTAGCTGATGTCAGTTTGGATCAAATTGAAGCATCTGATATTAATATTTTTGTGCGCGCAAGCTTGGAAAGAAAAGACTATACTTTATTAAACGAGCTTTATGAAAAATTGCCTGATGGAGACCAAAAAACTAAAATAAAGATTATTCTGTCTATATTAGAAAATACTTATCTTTCAGAGAATTTTTCGATTAATTTGGAAGCCAATTCTTTGAATACAGACCCAGAAGACTATCTTTCAGATAGAGATCTTTTTATATTGTCCTCTTTAAGAGTAAGTTTACCTCTACCCTTTCTTAGTGCGATTGAGGGCAAAGGCGAAGGAAATGGGTTTGCAGTAAAGGCAGGAGATATGCTTTTGCTTAAAACTGCTGCTCGAAATTTCTCTATTGCAGAAACTGCATTGCGTGCTGCAATTATCCTTGAAAATACCCCCCTGAACGATACTGGTATTTATGATATTATTGATGTTTTGATAAGTGCTGGATTAATTGGATATGCTAAAGATATAGCTATTGAGGATTTTGCTAGACGATTATGACAGATGATTATTTGATAGAGTCGTTTTTAGAAATGATGAGTGCTGAACGGGGTGCATCTGAAAATACTTTATCAGCATACCAACGTGATATGCGGGACTGGAGGCTTGCTATATCTGGTAAAAGTTTTTTAAATTTGGGAACAGGGCATTTAGAGGCTGTATTGGCAAGATGGCAGAGAGAAGGCATAGCCGCTTCTACGGCAGCAAGAAAACTTTCGACATTAAAACAGTTTTTTTTATTTCTTCAAACCGAAGAGAATAGAAAAGACAACCCAGCAAATAATTTAGACAGACCAAAGCAAGGAAGACCCCTTCCAAAGGTATTGTCTGAAGCAGAGGTAAATCAATTGTTTTTGACTGCAGAAAAAGACATCACTCCAAAAGGAATTCGTCTGCTTTGTATGTTAGAAATTCTTTACGCAGGAGGCTTGAGAGTATCAGAGCTTGTAACTCTAACTGTGATGTCAACAAATAGACGTGATAATTGTTTATTAATTAAAGGTAAGGGTGGGCGTGAGAGATTACTACCCCTAACAAAACCAGCAAAAAAAGTGATTGAAAAATGGATCTTAGTTCGTGAGTTAACACTTCCAAGAGGATTTAATTCTAATAAGTACCTTGATAAATTTCTTTTCCCTTCTAATTCTAAAAGTGGGCATATTACCAGAGAAAGATTTGCTCAACTTTTAAAAATACTTGCGATAGCGGCAGGATTGGATCCTAATATGGTTTCCCCACATATTTTGAGACATGCCTTTGCTACTCACCTGTTATCTAATGGAGCGGATTTAAGGTCTGTACAAACTTTACTAGGCCATTCAGATATTTCAACGACACAGATATACACACATGTTCTGGACAAACGGATGAGAGAGCTAGTAGAGAGTAAACATCCTTTAGCGAAATGAAATTATGCCCAAAAAAAGACAATACCACCCAGACCTTGAACAAGATTTAAAAGCTTTTTTACACGAACTATGTGATGATTGGGATTTTTGTGCAGAAATTAAAGTAAAGGATTTACTACTAAATAAGTACAAAACTTTAACGCCAAAAATATTTGCGGATACTTTAATAGTAGCTGAGGGCATGAATCTTAAAACTGCTCACCACTGGCAAAGAAGGCTGAAACGCCGGTTTGTGCAGCGTTATGGAAATGAAGTAAATGAAAGAATTTGGAAAGATTGGCAGTAAGTTTTTTTATTATTTTAAAGTGATGACTTTAGAAAATAAGAATACTCATGGTTATGGTTTACAAAAAATAATTCATTGGTAACATTAATTGATGTACATTTTTACTTTGGATATAATGTAGTATGGCACTCACTTACCTTGATTTTGAAAGAAATATTGCTGAACTTGATAATAAAATAGCATTGCTTACCCAAAAAAAGGGAAGTCATGATCAGAATGTATCTGACTTGAAGGAAAAGTCCAAATTACAACTTAAGTCTTTATATTCGAAGCTAGGTGCTTGGGAAAAAACCCAAGTGGCTCGGCACCCTTCCAGGCCGCATTTTAGTGATTATATAAATAGTTTTGTAACTAGCTATACGCCCTTATCTGGAGATAGAAAGTTTGGAGACGATTGTGCTTTATTAGGAGGGTTGGGAAAAATTCGAGGTAGAAGCGTTCTAATCATGGGCCATGAGAAAGGTAAAGATACTGAAACCCGATTGAAACATAATTTTGGGATGGCTCAACCAGAGGGTTATCGCAAAGCTGTCCGATTTATGGAGCTTGCTGAAAAATTCAACGTACCAATTATTAGTTTTATTGATACCGCAGGAGCTTACCCTGGTAGAGGTGCGGAGGAGCGTGGCCAAGCAGAGGCTATAGCACGCAGTATCGATAAAGGGCTATCTGTTCGCGTGCCTTTTATTTCTATAATATCTGGCGAGGGCGGATCGGGTGGTGCTGTAGCAATAGCAACTGCAGATATTGTCATGATGTTAGAACATTCTATTTACTCTGTGATTTCGCCAGAGGGCTGTGCATCTATACTCTGGAGAGATGGTGATCGTGCTAAAGATGCTGCTAAAGCTATGAAAATTACAGCCCAAAATTTGAAACGATTAGGAATAATAGATAAAATTATTAAAGAACCAATTGGCGGCGCGCATCGATCTTCCGATGAAATGATAAAGTCTGTTGAAGTTTCTATAGTCAAGTCTTTGGACGAGCTTTGCGGAAAAGGCTTTTCCGAGCTTGTAACACAGCGTAGAAGTAAATTTTTAAATATTGGCCGGAGCTTGCTATAAAAAAGGGCCCACGCAGGGCCCTCTAAAAATTATTGCGTGAATTTTTTTTATTAAAACCCTGCTGATATCCCTGCTCCAAAGAATAACAAATTGTCTTTGGGGTTTCCGGCTAAAGTTTTCTCAAAATTTAACATATCGTCTGAGTTGAGCGCGTAAGTTGCGCCAAGATAAACTGAAACGTCATCTGTTAGTGAATAACCTAACGATGCGGAAGCTGACCCGTACTCGTATGAAAATCCATCACCATCTACTAAACCTAGTGAAGCTCCTAAATCAAAGCTTGTTTTGTCACTCGTAGGGATACTGTGACTTACACCCCCCTCGAGAGTAAATGCTTTAAGAGTTAAGTCGTAGTAAGCTGATGCAGAAGGTGATAGAGGTAAATCAAAGCCGAAGCTTGTAAAAATCTCATAAGTACCAGCGCCGCCGCCATCAGTTTCAAATAAACTACCGCCTTGGGGATAGTGATAGTAAGTAATGCCTATGTCGGTGCTAACAAGGTCTGAAAGCGAGAAGCTGTAGCTAGCATATAAGTCAATTTCGTCCCCTGCTGTTTCAGATGTGTCACCAACACCGGTTGAAAACCAAGCACCGGCCGTGAAAGCCCCTAATGATGCCTCAACTCCCGACTGAATAGCACTATCAGCTAAACTTACGCCTCTAAAAACGTAATCACTAACATAGTCAATCGATGTTGAAACGCTTACGTCCTGGGCGTTTGCAGTTGCTGTTAATGCTAAAAACATTGTTGTGCTTAAGAGTATCTTTTTCATAATTATCTCCATTATATTATTATTAAGCGTGTAAGCTATGAAACTCCTACTCACAGATAAATAATGAACAGTAATAGTACATAATTTTGTAACGTATTTGAAGAATACGCATTTTCATGATGCTTATATGTGCACATGATATTTATAATGATGCACCGTGGGGCACAAAACAAAATATTTTTAAAACAGAATACCAAAGTAAGTAGCTTAAAAGCTCACGAGGGATGTACTAGTTAGTTTTTCCGCAACATTTCTTAAATTTTTTGCCCGAACCACATGGGCAAGGGCTATTTCTAGAAATACCTTCAAAGTCTTTTTCTGATAATTGGGGGTCATTATCTTTTGTAATACTCATCATATCCATCGGTGACCTTGCCGAGTCTTTTATTTTCTGAACTTTTTCAATACGTTCCTGTTGCCGTTGCATTTGTACATTAATTAACAACCGAGTAACTGCTTTGGTAACGCCTTCCCTTAAATCAGTTAATAGCCTGTCAAACAATGTAAAAGCCTCTGACTTATACTCATTAAGCGGATCTCTTTGGCCATAGGCGCGCATTCCGATTACCGATTTTAAGTTATCTAATTGCTGTAAGTGCTCGCGCCAATTTTGGTCAATTACCTGTAAAAGCAGCTGCTTTTCAATACGTTGCATTTCTTTAGACTCGATTCCACCTGTTAGTTGCTCGAATGCCTCATCTGTGGACTGCTTTAAGCGTATCAACATTTCTTCATCTGCGATTCCTTCTTCCTTTGCCCATTCAGAAAAGGGGATATCCATTGCAAGATTCTCTTTTGTTTTTTCAGTAAGTGAACTTATGTCCCACTGTTCTGCGTAAGCTTTTTTAGGAACATAAGTTTCAATAAGGTCTTCACAACATTGATGTCTGAAATCTTCTATCACATCTGAGACATCGTCGTCGGTCATAAACTCCATACGTTGCTCAAATATAGTTTTTCTTTGGTCATTCATCACGTCATCATACTTTAATAGGTTTTTTCGAATATCAAAGTTTCGTGTTTCCACCCTAATTTGCGCACGTTCCACTGCTTTGGACATAAAGCGATTGGTTAGCTCTTCGCCTTCCTCCCACCCCATTTTTCCCATCATTGCCTTTAGTCTATCCCCGCCAAAAATCCTCATTAAGTCATCTTCAGTTGATAGATAAAATTTTGACCTTCCTGGATCACCCTGTCTTCCAGTACGACCCCGAAGCTGGTTGTCAATTCTTCGTGATTCGTGCCGCTCTGTTCCCAATACATAAAGGCCACCGGCCTCTATCGCTTGTTTCTTAAGATTTTCTACTTCATTGGATATTTTTTCTTCAAGTTTTTTTCGTTTTGTGTCTGACAAGTCTTTAGGTATTTCATGTTCCAAACGCATATCTAGGTTACCGCCTAACTGTATATCTGTTCCCCTCCCCGCCATATTTGTTGCAATAGTAATAGCACCCGGCACGCCTGCTTGTGCAACTATAGAAGCTTCTTCTTCATGAAAACGGGCATTTAAAACTCTATGTTTTATACCTTTTTCTTTTAAAAATCTTGAAAGCGACTCAGATTTTTCTATTGATACAGTACCGACGAGCATGGGCTGATTGTTCTTAGATGCGGCTGATATTTCTTTTACAATTGCATTAAATTTTTCTTTTTCTGTTCTATAAATTACATCATCATTATCAATTCTTTGAATAGGCCTATTTGTAGGGATAATTAACACCTCTAACCCATATGTTTCAGCAAATTCACTGGCTTCGGTTTCTGCAGTTCCTGTCATCCCAGAAAGTTTGTTGTAAAGCCTAAAATAGTTTTGCAGTGTTACTGAAGCTAAAGTAACATTTTCAGGCTTAATATCTACCTTTTCCTTTGCTTCTATTGCTTGGTGAAGGCCTTCTGAGAGTCTTCTGCCATCCATCATTCTTCCTGTGAACTCATCAATTAAAACCACTTCATTTTTTTTAATGATGTAGTCCTTATCCTTGATGAAGAGCTTATGGGCTTTCAAGGCTTGGTTAATGTGATGCACAATTGTTACATTTTCTATATCGTAAAGACTATCTCCTTCCAAAAGATTTTGATTTCTTAATATATTTTCAATTTGTTCATTCCCAGATTCGTTAAAGGTAGCTGTTCTTGCTTTTTCATCTAATTCATAGCCGTCATCAGTAATGAGGGGGATGAATTCATTTATTGTACGATAATATTCTGACTTATCATCTGTAGGTCCGGAGATTATTAAAGGCGTTCGAGCTTCATCAATTAATATGGAGTCAATTTCATCTATGATCGCATATGTGTGTCCGCGCTGGGACATCTCATCAAGAGTATATTTCATATTATCGCGCAGATAATCAAAACCAAACTCGTTATTAGTCCCATATGTTATATCGCAATCATAGGCTTCTTTGCGCTCATTTCCATATGCCTCATGATTATTAATGCAACCAACAGTCATTCCTAGAAAATTATATATTTGCCCCATCCATTCTGCGTCACGGCTAGCAAGATAATCATTTACGGTTACTATATGCACGCCATTACCGCTTAAAGCGTTCAAGTAAGCCGCTAAAGTTGATACAAGTGTTTTTCCTTCACCTGTTCGCATTTCTGCAATTTCCCCTGTGTGTAGCGTAATGCCTCCTATCAGTTGGACATCATAATGACGTTGCCCGAGTGTTCTTTTTGCTGCTTCACGGACCGTAGCAAAAGCTTCTGGCAATAAGTCATCAAGCTTTTCACCGTTTTGCACGCGTTTTTTAAATTCAGTTGTTTTAGATTTTAGCGCACTATTGCTTAAGGCCTCATATTCTTTTTCAAGGTCATTAATCATGTCAACTATAGGGCGTAGCTTTTTCAGCTTCCTATCATTTTCTGTACCGAAAATCTTTCTTGCTATCCCTAACATTGGGGCTCCTTGCTGGCAAAAGTAGTATTGCACAGATAACTTTATAAATGCTTTTTGGTGACTTAGGCATGCTCTTGCTCTAAGTCAATGAAATGGAACAAACAAAAAGCTTTAAATTTTCGTGGAAAAACATGCTGAAGTCTAATTTAATAATCTTAACTATTGTTTTTTTGAGTGCAGTACTCACCTCTTGCGGAGGAAAACAATCCTCACAGGTTCAATCTATTCTTCCTAGTAGATATACTGATGTTGTGGTAGCGGAGGTTAATAAAACTCAGATTTTTTTTGTAGATATTGAAGACCTTGCAATATCACGTGCTCTCATTAGTGAAGGGGAAACTTTAGAGTTCGACTCCGTAATTTATAATACGGTTCTAAACGAGGTCATAGATCAGCGCCTATTAGCTCTAAAGGCATTAGAGAAAAAACTAGATCAAGAACCTGAAGTCATACGGCGTCTGGCATTAGCTCGCGACTTCACTTTGAGTAATGTGATGCTTGAAAAACAAATTAAGAGTAAGGTTAACGATAAAACTATAGAAAGGTTATATGTTGAGCAAAAGTATTTAAGAGGGCAAAGGGATGAAATCCAGGTTAGACACATATTGGTCGAAGATTTTAAAGTAGCATCTAAGGTGGCTATGAGATTGTCCGAGGGAGAAAGTTTTGATGATTTAGTTTCCGAATATTCCAAGGATATCCACACCAATGAAAGCGGTGGAATTCTACCGTATTTTTCGAAAGATATGATGGATGATGAATTCTCAAAGTTAGCATTTTCCTTGTCGGTAGGGGAGTTTTCACCCCCCCTAGAAACAAAAGATGGTTGGCATATTGTTCAGCTGCTAAAGCGTAGAAGAGCCCCGCAACCTACATTGCCTGAAATGAGAGAAAGTATTATAGACTTTATGACCTATGATGAGGTCAATAGTTTACTATCTAAGCTTCGAAAAGAAAGTACAATTAAATTGAATGATTTATCAGAGACATATTTGGAAAGACCTCAGGACGTTACCGAAAATGACTAAGCTTAAAATATCACCCTTCGCGCCATCAGAGATTCCCTCGCTTTTGCCAATAGCTGGTTTTAAAATGGCCACCGCAGAGACTGGTATAAAATATAAAAACCGAACTGACCTATGGGTTGTTTACGGCTGCCCCGGTACTCAAATCGCAGGGGTTTTCACAAAAAACCTTTGCCCAGGTTATCCAGTGGTCTGGTCTAAAAAAGCTTTAACTGTAAAAAATGAGGGTCCAAGTCTTCTTGTAGTCAACTCAGGTGTTGCGAATGTTTTCGGGGGCCAAAGAGGCAAAGATGCGATTGTTAAAATAGCTGAGAGTTGTGAGAGAGTATTTGATGTCAAATCTAAGTCAGTAATTTTTGCCTCTACTGGTGTTATAGGTGAGGCGCTGGATGCTTCAAAAATTATAAGCCACCTTCCTGATATTAATGAAAATTTATTTGATGACGGATGGTTAAATGGCGCTGAAGCTATTATGACAACTGATACTTATCCTAAGGTCTCAACAGCCTCAGCGGTGATTAATGGAATACCTGTAAAAATTAATGGTATTGCAAAAGGTTCAGGTATGATAGCTCCCGACATGGCAACTATGCTGTCCTTTATCGCCACAGATGCTAACCTGTCTGATTCCGTATTACAAAACTTACTTAATTCTAATGTGCAAGATACATTTAATTCCATCACTGTAGATAGCGATACTTCTACATCTGATACATTGTTATTAATGGCAAGCTGCACTGCCCAGCATAACAAAGTAAATGATCCTTATGATCCAAGCCTTGATAGCTTTATAAAAGCACTTAGGTTTGTGCTAAAAGACCTTGCATTACAAGTTGTGAAAGACGGCGAAGGTATTTCCAAATTTATAAAAATTAAAATCAAAGGCGCGCTTAGTAATAGTAGTGCTAAGGTCATCGGCCTGAGCATTGCGAATTCACCTCTGGTTAAAACTGCAATTGCTGGCGAGGATGCAAATTGGGGCCGTGTAGTTATGGCAGTAGGTAAATCAGGAGAATCTGCAGAAAGGGATAAATTATCAATTTCTATTGGACCATATACTATAGCAGAGGGAGGTGACATTTCAAAAGATTATGACGAAGATAAAGTTTCTTCGTATATGCAGAACCCAAATATAGATTTAACAGTAGATTTGGGTTTGGGGGATGGCAAGGCAAATATATATACATGTGACTTAACACACGATTACATATCTATAAATGCTGACTACCGAAGCTGAATTTTTAGAGAGTTTTTATTTAGGATACAATAATGACGATATCAGTTAATGATTTTCATAAATATAACGGATTTGTATAAATGACTATATATGTGGCTGCATGCGCATTGATTGATCCAGATGGTAGAATACTAATTGCTAGAAGACCTAAAAATAAACCCCACCCTCTATTATGGGAATTCCCTGGAGGTAAAATCGAAGATGGTGAAACACCCGAGAAAACAATTGCTCGAGAATTACGAGAAGAATTAAACGTAGACCCTTGTGAGAGCTGTTTGCAGCCTTTTTCCTTTGTGTCGCATTCTTATGAAAAATATAACATATTAATGGTTCTTTATATCTGCAGACAATGGGATGGATTTGCAAAAGCCTGTGAAGGGCAGATTTTAAAGTGGGTTTTTCCTGATAAACTTGAAGATTATGAGTTGGTTGCAGCTGATATTCCTTTGGCAAAAGAACTACGTGATAGACTTCCAGTGGGTAAAAGATTCTTAAAATAACTTTATTTATTATTGTTAAAAAGAGTATCGAAATTAATTTTAGGCGCGCCTGGTTTCAGAGGCTTTTGTTGACTTATGTGAGGAATCCAACCGGTTAGCCACAATATTTCAAATGAACATTTTAATTTTCCGTCTTCTCTTGAGTGAGAACTTAGATAGTTTTTGGTAAGGGAGTTCATATAAGTCTTCGAGAGTTGTTGTTTGCTTTTACTGTTTAATACATTCGTTTCCCCAAGGTCCCTTAAGTCATTAATTAGGCGATTTAAGTTGCTATAATTTACTGTTATTCTGTCACTATCTACGACAGGTTGGTTATAGCCAGACCTAACCAATAACTCCGCCGCTTGTTTATATGTTGTCATCGGGTAGATATGCGGTGTTAGGCCACCATATATTTCGTTATCAGTTTTATAAAAAACCTGTCTTAATTCAGTAAGAGTCCTGCCGCCAAACATAGCGGCGATGAATAATCCGTCTGGCTTAAGGTTTTTGTGTATTTTGATCAGTACTTCAGCAACATTATCTTCTGTTTGTAGCCTTAAAAGAGAAATAACTATGTTAAAATTACCCCTCTCGTTTAATTCTGTAATGCTATTTATGCATTTAATTTTATTATATTTATCTTTAGGCAAGGCTTTTTTTAGCTGATCTTCCAATGAGTCTGCACCAATAATTAAAATTGAGTCAAAACTTCTATTTACATCAATTATTCTTTCTACGACATCATCAATACAGCGATTTATTAGCCAAGACTGTTCTCTTTTGCCAGCGCGCGCGCGCCTAAGTGCAATTAATTTAGTATTAAAAATTTTTTCAGTCGTAGAAACATGCTTCATGAAAAATATCTAATTTGTTTGATTAGCTAAAACTATTAAACTTGTTTAGAGGCTAATTTCTAGTATGTAAAAGAACAATTTTAAGTTCGAGAAGGTACTGCTGTGGTTAAAATAGAAATATATACTAAAATGATGTGTCCTTTTTGCTGGAGAGCAAAGCACTTGCTTGATTCAAAAGGTGTTGTTTACGAAGAAATACCTGCCTATTTAGATAAAAAAGTTAGAGATAGAATGCGAGAAAGGTCATTTGGTGCGAATACATTTCCGCAAATCTTTATTGGCGGGCAACATATCGGCGGCTGCGATGAGCTTCATGCATTGGAGGTAGATGGTAAATTAGATGGATTATTAGTTTGATGCGAGTTGGAGTTATCCAATTATGTTCAGGAACAGATATCGCTTGTAACCTGAAAGAAGTTGAGTATTTCATAAGAGCCGCAGCAAACGATGGTGCTGAATTAATTGTAACGCCAGAAATGACACACATAGTTCAGCGTAACCCTCAAAAACTCCTTAAAAGTATATATAAAGAATCTGAGGACCCGGGGGTCAATCTTTTTAGTGCACTAGCTAAAGAGCTGTCAGTGAATATACTCATTGGTTCACTTGCGATAAAAGCAAACCCTAATAAAGCAGTTAACCGTTCTTTTCTGTTTGGTGCCAAAGGAGCAATAAAAGCTAGATACGACAAGATTCACCTTTTTGATGTTAAGGTCTCCAAAGACGAAATATGGAAAGAATCAAATATATTTAAAGCAGGAGACACTCCCGTGATAGTTGATGTAAAGTCTGCAAAAATTGGCCTCTCCATATGTTATGATGTACGGTTTCCATATCTCTACAGAAGCTATGCTCAATCGAATGCCAATATACTATCGATACCTTCGGCCTTTACTGTTCCCACAGGTAAAGCTCATTGGGAAGTATTATTAAGGGCCAGAGCTATTGAAAACGGGAGTTTTGTAATAGCTCCAGCTCAGGTTGGACTTCATGAGGATGGAAGAAGCACTTATGGAAATTCAATGATAATAGGGCCATGGGGTAACATTATATCAGCTATTGATAACAAACGAGCTGACTATATGTGTTGTGATATCGACCTACGAGAAGTAAATGAGGTTAGGAAAAATATACCTTCTTTATGCCATAGCGTGAGCTTAAAGTTATGATTAAGTATAGTCTCATTTGTTCTGAAAAACATGAATTTGAGGTATGGTTTTCTAATTCTTCCGATTATGATGTTCAGAAAAGTAAATTGCTGATAAGTTGCCCCTATTGCAGCTCAACAAAAATTGAGAAAGGGATTATGGCTCCCAATATAGCCAGTTCACGAAAAAGAGAAAAGACTGCAATGGAAAAAAACTGGAACCTCTCAGATTTAAATTCTGTCATTGGAAAATTAAGACAGCATATAAAAGAGAAATTTGAATATGTCGGGGATAAATTTCCAGAAGAAGCAAGGGCCATTTATTATGGTGAAAAGGAGGAACGGAAAATCTATGGAGAAGCTAGCTTGGATGAAGCGAAAAACCTTCAAGATGAAGGTATATCTTTGTCTGCAATACCTCAGCTAGCCTCTCCTAAAAATAAGAAAAAACTGAACTAATTTTATTTTGTTGCTATTGTTATATAATTTATTCTTAGGTCTTCCGAAAAACTCCATATATTCTTCAAAGGATTGAGTTTCATTCCTATGCAGGGTCTGGGAACCAAGCCTGCATCTTTTAACCACCTTTGAATTTCATTTGGCGTAACAAATTTATTATATTGATGGGTGCCCTTTGGAAGCCATCGTAAAATATATTCAGCCCCTAAGATTGCAAAAGCAAAAGCCTTAAAAGTTCGATTTATTGTGGAGCAAAAAAGTATCCCTTCACCTGAAAGCGTAGCTCCGCAATTTTTTATAAACTCGGCTTGATTATTAACATGTTCGATAACTTCCATATTAAGTACAGCATCATATTTTATATCGCTTGAAAGTACTAATTCCTCGATAGTTCCATGTAGATAATTTATATTTAGTCCCATTTTTTTCGAATGAGCTTTTGCTGTTTCTATGTTGCGTGCAAGTGCATCAACTCCAGTCATTTCAGCGCCTAGCCTAGTTAATGGTTCGCATAGCAAACCTCCACCGCAGCCTATATCTAGTATTTGTAATCCTTTGAGAGGTTGATTGCCTTTAGGGTCTCGGTGAAAAAATTCGCATAGGTTTTCAATTATTAACTCTAATCTGGCGCCATTCATTACATGCAATGGTCTAAAAGGTCCCTCTGGGTCCCACCAGTCATCAGCCATCCTCAAAAAACTCGCCATTTCGTCTGGGTCGACAGATTTTTTAAAGGATGTTTCAGGTAATACTTTATTTTTTTTCATTATTTTTCCTAGCATTATATGACTTAATGAAAATACGTTTGTATCTGAATATAGGACGGTTTATTTAAAACGGTAAATCAATAATATATAAACTATGTTATTTTATTTGTATTTATAGACCATTTTTAAAATGTCTACACTTGTAATATCGGCCTAGCTCAGTAAAAAGCTTATGGATTAAAGGGAAGTCTAATGGGTCGAATAGTCATGAAGTTTGGCGGTACGTCAGTTGGTTGCTTAGATAGGATTCGGCATGTTTCTAGGCTTGTAGAAGCTGAAGTAAATTCTGGCAATGAGGTAGCTGTTGTCGTTTCGGCTATGTCCGGCGAAACAAACAAGCTTATATCTTTAGTAGATGAATTAGACACTGATGAGGTCAATCAAGGAGAAATAACGGGGGGTGATATTAATGATGAGTACGATTCTATCGTAGCAACCGGAGAGCAAGTGACTTCAGGACTTTTAGCTATAGCCTTAAGACGCCGAGGTGTTAACGCTCGATCCTGGCTAGGCTGGCAAGTCCCTTTCAAAACAGATAAATCTCATTCCAAGGCAAGAATCTCTAAAATTGAATGTTCAGATGTGGGTATATCCATGGAGCAGGGTAACGTAGCTGTCGTTGCGGGTTTTCAAGGGATTAGTGATGATGGAAGAATCTCAACTCTTGGCCGCGGGGGGTCGGATACTTCAGCTGTTGCATTGGCTGTGGCCTTAAAGGCCGATAGGTGCGATATTTATACTGATGTTGACGGCATTTATACAACGGATCCAAGAATAGCTAAGGATGCCAGGCGCTTGAACTACATCGCATTTGAAGAGATGTTGGAATTAGCTTCACTAGGAGCAAAGGTTCTCCAGACACGATCTGTGGAACTAGCAATGAATAATAATTTACCTATACGTGTTTTGACGTCAATGGTGGAATCTGGAATACCAAATCCAGGAACTTTAGTATGTAATGAGGATAAAAATATGGAAGAACGAGTTGTGTCTGGAGTCGCTTATTCGCGTGATGAGGCGCAAATAACACTCTTAAATTTAGCAGATAAGCCAGGAATGGTGGCTAAAGTTTGTTCTACGATGGCAAATGCTAACATAAGTGTAGATATGATAGTCCAAGGAATATCTCGATCTGATAATGCAGCTAATTTAACTTTTACAATAGGCAAACGCGATTTAAGTGCTGCACTTAAAGCACTGAAGAGCTCCAAAGAATCGATAGGGTTTAATGATATAAAGTTTGATGAAAATGTGACTAAAGTTTCAGTAGTAGGCATAGGTATGCGTAGCCACACAGGCGTAGCGCAAACAATGTTTGAGGCTCTGGCAGAGCGGGGTATTAACATTGCTGTGATTGCAACTTCGGAAATAAAGATTTCTGTCCTGATTGATGCTGAATATACAGAGCTAGCTGTTAGAGCCCTTCATAGCGCTTTTAAGTTGCACGAGAAAAGAACGAAACCTTAGAGTTAAAAGTCATAGGCAATGCCATTGCGCTCCCAGTCACCGTAGCGTGTTGGCTCTGCCCCTTTAGGCCCGCCCTTTTCTTCGGCTAATTTAGCTTCCTTTTTGTGCCGAAGTTTGCGACGCTCTTCTGCTTCTTTTAATGCTCTTTGCGCAGCCGGGCTGATAGCTTTTTTGTAGTTTTTGATTGTTTGATTATTGCTCATAATATTAGAAACTATACTAATTTAATTAATTTAAACAATTAAAATTCTACCATACTAGTTACCAAGCTTAAAATATAATGTATTGGCATCATATGAGAAATAAAAACCACACTATCGACCGCAAAAAAAATATTGAATCTAATTCAGTTGTTTCAAGGAGGTTGGCGGCTTTGTGTGTTAAAGAGGTAATGGAAAAGAATTTGCCATTACAACAAGTTATATCCTCCCAAAAAGATTACGTGACCCTAGAAAGTCGGGATAGAGCATTCGTCAGGTTAATTGTTGCTACAACTTTTAGAAGAATGGGCCAAATAAATTCAGTTCTTAAACCTTTTTTGCGTCAAACTCCTCCCAAACTTATTTATGCAGCATTACAAACAGCTACGGCGCAAATCATTTATCTTGGAACACCTCCGCATGCTGCGGTAGGTGAAACAGTAGCCATGCTTAAAGGCAGAAATTCGTCTAAAGGGTTTGCTAATTTAACTAATGCTGTTTTGCGTAAAGTGGTAGATTCTGGTAAAAAATTAGCTGCTCAGGAGCCACCTAAAATAAATATTCCGCCATGGCTGTTAGGAGAGTGGGAATCTGATTACGGACGACAGGCTTGTCGCAAATTTAGTACTCAGCTAACACAGGAGCCACCTCTGGATGTCACAGTGAAGTCGACTGAAGGTATGTGGGCTCATAAGTTGGGAGGTAAGGCTATAGCCAGAAACTCTGTGAGATTAAAAAAAATTGGTGATATAACAGAGTTAGAAGGATTTTCCGAGGGTGAATGGTGGGCTCAAGATATAGCAGCAAGTATTCCTGTAAGATTATTGGAGCCTCTAACTGGTAAAAGAGTTCTAGATATGTGTGCCGCACCTGGAGGGAAAACAATGCAGCTAATTTCCTTGGGAGCTGAGGTCACTGCTTTGGATAGGTCTATATCGCGACTTGAACGGGTGAAGGAAAACCTGAAAAGAACTAATTTATCAGCTAGTGTAATATGTCGAGATGCATTAGAGTGGGTACCTAGTGGAGATTTATATGACTCAGTACTACTAGATGCTCCATGCACAGCTACAGGCACCTTTCGCCGTCATCCAGATGTTTTATATAATAGAAAACCAAAAGACCTCTCAAATCTGATTAAAATACAAGATCAATTGCTTTCTAAATCGGCCAGTTTTGTAAAACCAGGCGGCACACTTATTTATTCAACCTGTTCTTTACTATTAGCAGAAGGAAAGCCTCGAATTGATAAGTTTTTAAAAAGAAACTCTCACTTCTCCTTGGAGGTTATAACAAATATTGATGGATTAGATTTGCCGCCAAGTGCTTTTGAAGGTGGTTTTGTAAGAACGCTCCCTCATTATTTATCAGAAGAGGGCGGAATGGATGGGTTTTTTATTGCTAAAATGAAAAGGTCGAGTAGTTGTTAAAGTTGCATGACCAATCGGATTTCTTGGGCGCTAGTAAAACTACTTGAATGCCTTAGTTTACTTGCGTGTTAAGCCATCGGCTGATAACAGCAAATTATGACACAAGAACTATTGATATCTCCATCTATATTGTCTGCTGATTTTTCAGACCTTGGAAAAGAAATTGAAGCAATTGATAAGGCTGGTGCCGACATGATCCATATTGATGTAATGGACGGCCATTATGTGCCTAATTTAACAATAGGCCCTATGGTAGTTAAAGCGATAAGGTCACGAACCAACAAACCTTTTGATGTTCATTTAATGGTTTCGCCTGTAGATTATTTGATTGACCCTTTTATTAAGGCTGGTGCTAACTACATAAGCATACACCCTGATGCAGGGCCTCATACACATCGAACTCTTCAGGCTATAAAAGCAGGCGGAGCAAAGGCAGGAATTGTTTTAAACCCTGGAACTCATCCCGATATTATTGACCCATTAATTGAGGAATTAGATTTAATATTAGTGATGAGTGTTAATCCAGGATTTGGCGGCCAAAGTTTTATTTATTCCCAATTAGACAAAATTAGAATTCTGGCGGATAAAATCAAATCATCTGGCAGAGATATAATACTGGAAGTTGATGGGGGCGTAAATCCTGATACTGCTCAGCTTTGTATTGAATCCGGAGCGACTGCACTTGTTGCAGGGAGTGCTGTTTTTAAGGGTGAAGGTAATTATGCAGAGAATATATCAGCTCTTCGTGAGAAAAAACAAATTAGAACTATGACCAAGGGTTTAATCTGAAATTGTTATGGCAAAACGAATATCTTTTTTGCGAATACTCAGAGCCACACTGACTGCAGCCTTCCGTCGATGGTGCATTGAGCTAGAGGCACCGATTAGATCATTACGGTTAAATGTGAGAAAAATAGATATATTTTATGATGCTAAGCCTTCTTTCATTTACGGCGATAAAAATATCGGTAAGGCTTTATTAAAAGGCCATTTTCAAAACTCAGAGCACAATTTAGATGTTGGAGCCCAAGGTGACCCATGGACACTCGCAGTTCCTTCTGAGCAGTTTGCACGTTGGTTACATAGTTTTTATTGGCTTAATGACTTGGCTGCAACCAAAGATAAAAACGCCAATGTCAGGGCTAGAAATTTAGTCGATAAGTGGATTGAAACCTACGGGAAATGGAATTTCTTCGCTTGGTCTCCTGATATTCTTTCCGAAAGAGTCTTTAATCTTCTGACAGTCTGGTCGCCTCTGCTAGATGGAGATAGCCTGTCTAAAAAAGCACAAATTCGTCGTATATCTGTAGTTCGCCAGTTGAAACGTTTGAGGACTGTTTATAAGCAGACCAGCCCTGGTTTGCATAGATTGAAGGCCGCTGCTGCACTTGCAATAGGCGGCGCTAAAATAAAAGAGAAAACAGATGCCTTTTTGGGTCGCGGACTTGATTGGCTTGATGATGAAGTTAATAATCAAATTTTACCCGACGGTGGTCATATATCACGCTCGCCTGAACAAGCTCTGCAGGCGCTGGAAATACTTTTAATAGTAGATAGTCTGCTTTTCAAAAGAGGGGTAGAAGGTTCACGAACAGTAAGCCGAGCGATAGACCGTCTTAGATCCGTTATTCCATTTTTTTGTGCAGCGGATGGCACCCTGCCAAATTTTAATGGTGGAGGCGAAAACCATCCGCCCCGCCTCAGGGCTATTATGAAAGCTGCCCCAGACATACTTATAAAGCCTTTTGGATATTGCCCTCATACGGGATATCAACGTATCAGCTCCTCTGGAACTTTATTAATTATGGACACAGGAGGTACACCCCCAGGACCTTTTGATTCACAGGCTCACCTTGCACCAGGCTCTTTTGAGCTATCTACAAAAATAGGACGTCTGGTTGTAAATTGTGGCTGGAGTAGGCAGCAACCTAGAAAATTTAAAAAATCCGTGCGTAACACGGCAGCGCACAGCACACTGGTTCTCAATAATGAGTCCGCGGGTAGAATAGTTAAAGATGGCTGGCTTTCAAAAACATTAGGCGATGTTGTTACTTTTGGGGTGGGGCCAGTTACCGTATCCCGTAAAGAGCAGGACTCAGGCACATGGGTTGAAGTTTCGCACGGGGGTTATAGAAAAAAAATAGGTCTTTTACACAAAAGGCGGGTTTATATGTCAATTGAAGGTGACGATGTGCGAGGCGAGGATACACTTTTAGTTCCATTAGGAGCTGTACCTTTAAGTAATAATGAAAAACCTTATGATATAAGGTTTCACTTTCATCCGGATGTACGTGTAAGTTTATCGCAAGATCAAAAAAGCGCATTATTAATTCAGGCAGGTAAAACCGGCTGGCGATTTCGTACAGATCATGGCCCCATTAAAATAGAAAACTCTCTATATCTTGGAACTGGAAGTACACCTAGGAAATGTCAGCAATTAATTATATCAGGAAATGCCTTTTGTGATAGTGATGGAGAAACGCTTAGTAATAAAGTACGTTGGTCTTTTAGAAAATTAGAGGCAAGAAATTGAAATTTAACTTTTCAAATATCTCAAAAATTTTTGGTATAGTTGGCTATGATAGCTTTTTAGGCGGAATTTGTGCTTACCTTGCTGTTAGCTGGCGTTATGATTTTTTAAATATTCCCACCCCTAACCATAGCGCTTCGCATGCTGCAATTGCTACTATTACTGCAGTAGTAATTATATGGATATTACTCAGAGTTTACCGTGCTGTGTGGCGATTTACTGCAGTACCCGATATAAGAAAGTTATTAATTGGGTCTTTTTTAGCAATTCCGCTCGCAGTTATATTTCTATTTTATTTTGACGATAGAGCCCATGACTACCCGAGGATTGCGGCAATAATTACACTTGGATTATTTTTTGTACTATTGTCCGTCAGTCGTTTGCTGGTGATGGTAACGAAAACAGGAGATATAAATGGTTTTTTACAGGCTTCAAGCCGTAACAATGCGGATGCTTTTTTAATAGGATCAGCTAAATCACTCCAGGATTATATCAGGGATAATGTAAGAGATAAAAATGGAATACAGTATAATGTATTGGGCCTTATTGAGCTTGAAGATGATTATCAAGGAAGGTCAATTCGGGGGTTCTCTGTTATTGGCGACTTAAATCGATTAGATAAAATATATGCACGTTATAAAAAAGATAAAAATCATTATCCTGCACTTGTTTGTATAGAGTCTAACCAACCTCAAAAAAGAAGATTGTTGAAAATTGCATCAGAGATTGGTGCGCCCCTATTGCAGCTAAACAGAAATAAAGGAACGGCTCTATCGCCATTTGAGGTATCAGACTTAATAGGCCGTCCTGTGCAAGATCTGGATATTGATCTTGTCCGTCGTCAGATCAAGGGCCGCCGTGTCCTAATTACTGGAGCAGGTGGTTCAATTGGGTCGGAGATCTCGCGGCAAATATATAGATTAAACCCAAGTGAGATAATCCTATTAGATAATTCTGAATATAATTTATATCAGATTAATCGTAGTCTAATAAATGAGTTTTCTGGCAAAATAAAATGTAACTTACAATTAATTGATGTTTGCGATGAAGTAACAATGGAAATTGCGTTTGAGAGATTAAAACCCGATATAGTTTTTCATGCTGCTGCATTTAAACATGTGCCTATGGGCGAAAGCAATCCAATAGAGATGCTTAAAAATAATGTGATTGGTACTAAAAATGTAGTAAAATTAGCTCTCAAACATAAAATAAAGAGTCTCACATTTATTTCAACAGACAAAGCTGTAGATCCTTGTAATATCATGGGAGCTAGTAAGCGTATTGGCGAAATGATAATAAGAGCTGCGGCAACTGAAGCGAAAATTTCAATATCTGCAGTTCGCTTTGGCAATGTATTAGACTCTGCAGGGTCCGTATTACCTCTTTTTGAAGAGCAAATTGCTATGGGAGGGCCAGTAACAGTAACTCATAGTGATGTTGAGAGATACTTTATGACAGCAGAAGAGGCTTCTAGGTTGGTTCTCCAGGCCACTGCACTAAATGAAAATCAAACTAGGAAAGACGCATCGATATATATTTTAGAGATGGGTAACCCTGTAAAGATATCACATTTAGCAAGGCAATTAATAAGGTTAAGGGGCTTGGTCCCTGATAGAGATATTGCGATTAAATATACGGGTCTACGTCCGGGAGAAAAAATAACAGAAACCTTAATGAATCATGATGAGTCACTCGAGAGCACCTACATAAATGGAATTAAGCGCCTCAC
>Ga0208965_1000193_pt1 | contig 29944 bp, 34 predicted proteins | sample AOAMet1_07_M0_10_2_FD_188230 | JGI IMG/M metagenome (GOLD analysis project Ga0208965, IMG submission 188230) | Ammonia-oxidizing marine microbial communities from Monterey Bay, California, USA - CAN11_07_M0_10 (SPAdes) | ecosystem: Environmental > Aquatic > Marine > Intertidal zone | place...
CGGCTTGAGAGTGAACGGCTCGGCGAAAAGACGGTCATCCACAATTACGGCCATGGCGGCTGCGGCGTGACCATGTCGTGGGGCACCGCATCGGTTGCAGCCGACGAAGCGGCAGGCACAGGCGTAAGGGATATCGCCATCCTTGGTTGCGGCGTTCAGGGCCTGACAGCCGCGCTCATTCTTGCCCGGCGCGGCCACAATGTGACTATCTACGCTGAACAGCTGCCCCCGCACACCACGTCCAATGTTGCAGGCGTTCTCTGGATGCCAACTGGCTATTTTGACCGTTCGGCCGTCAGCCAGGAATGGCTGGCGATGAACCGCAAGCTCATCCGCCTCGCCTATTATGGCTTCCTGCCTTACGTGAACAGGCCGGGATATGGCGTCTACTGGGCCGACCATCACCAGCTCGGCCGCCGTATCCCGTCACCGCGCTATGAGTTGCCAGGCGGCGACGATATCTATCCGGCTCTTCGTACATCGACCGAAAACACCCTGTTCGGATATGCCTATGAAGAGCGCTTCAAGGCGATGATCATCGATCCCGACTATTATCTCGACGCTATCCTGCAGGACGCGCAGCTCGCCGGCGCGCGCACGGTTCGCGTCCGCCTCGCCTCAGTTGATGATGTGATGGCGCTACCCGAACAGACGATCGTGAATTGTACGGGCCTTGGCGCGGCTGGACTGTTCGGTGATGAGGCGCTGGTGCCGGTCAAAGGCCAGCTTAGCCACCTCCTGCCGCAACCGGACGTGACTTATTCCTACGTCGCCCCGACCTCGAACGGCGTCCTTTACATGTTCCCGCGCAAGACCGGCATCGTGCTCGGTGGCACGCATGATGAAGGCGATTACACGCTGGAGCCAGACCCTGCGCAGATCACCCGTATGGTCGAAGGCCATGCAGAGCTCGCCGCCCGGCTCAGCGCAAATGCCTGAACCGGGCCTCACCCTTGGCTTATTCCTCAGTGCTGGTGGTGGCCCAGGCAGCGGCTTGAGTTTCCACGATAGAGACCAAATTGCCCATCGCGACATTGATATCGATCAGGTGCAGCCCCCAATCACGCAATACGTCTGGGCCGACAACGACATCGCCGAGAATATCATCGGCGCGTGGATCGGTCGGGTCCCCGGTAACTTCAACCGCCAGATAGGTATGCCCGTCGGTTTCGACGCATTCCGCAGACAGCATGCCGGGCAGTGACGCGTAAGGCGTCGCTATACGCTGGCCTTCGACGAAGCTCGCATTCTCAATACCAAAGAAGCCAGTCCGCGCGAGGCGGGCATCAAGGGCGCCTTCGTCGCCTGACAGTTCGGCCGGGTTCACGCAGATTGCCCGCTCGCCGTCCGCACTCGTATCCCCGAAACGGCTATCTACTGGCGGTGGGAAGTCCGACCGGAAGCTGACATAGCCGATCACGCAACCGGTTTGATCGCCCGTTTTACAGATCGGGAAAGCGCCAACGTTCCCCGTCTCAGCGTCAGCATACATTGTATAACCGATCGGCATGGCCGAAATGATCAGGTCCTCACTGTCAGACCCGCTAATCGTTTCGCGCATCAACCGCTCGACCATGCGTGCGCCTTGCGAGTGCCCGATCAAGACGACACCGCGGCCATTATTCTCCGTTTCGAGATAGGTATTCCAGGCGTCGACGACGTCGTTGAAGCCGAGTTCCGGGTCAGCGCTGAACTCGGCGCCGCCCATCAGGCTCTGCAAATGGGTCAGGGTGATCTGACGATAGACCGGCGCGAAAAGGCGGCAGGTTTCACCGAACGCGCCAAGCTGCAAGGCCGCAACCCGTTCTTCCTCCGGCCCCGCGTTCAGATCGCTATTTGGCGTCGAGTCGAAGGAGATCGTTGGATAGACGTAGAAACAGTCGACAGGTGGCGCATCTGCCCACTCAAAGCTCATTTCTTCCAGCGTGCCGTCAGCGTTCACCACAGTATGATCGAGATTAGCCGAGCAGGCATCGTCCTCCTTGCCCGGATGACAGAGCCAGTTCGCCATATCGGCATAATCGGCCTCGCCAGCCACCGCCGCGGCAGTAGCCGCATCGCCTTCATTCTCGCTGACCTCGGTCTCAACACCATCCGTTTGTTCCGGCGACACACTTTCCTCCGCGCCCCCACAGGCCGCCAGGGCGAGCCCCAACAACGCTACGATACTCGTCTGCATTCTCATCGCTCAGCTCTCCCTCTTGCCGATTTTCCTTTTGAGTAACCCTGACCGGACATTTCGAACAGTTCAAATCAGGCAAATTCTTTCTCAACCAATCTTGAGTAGACGGAGACGCCCTGCAGATGTCGCAGGAAGAAATCCGAGGCCTTTGCTTGATCAAGATCAGGACAATCACCCCAGACGACCTGCCTGGCGTCATGGCCCTCGTCGCGAAGGTTGATTTCCCCTGGCGCAGCGAAGCAGGCTGGCACTGGGCCCTGTTCGAAAATCCACAGCAGGGAGATATTCCGGCAGGCTTCGTGGCTGAACGCGAGGGGGCCGTGGTGGCCATGGTGGGTCTTCAGGCGCGCGACTTCATTCTCGATGGAGCGCCGGTGAAGGCCGCTACAGGTCACACGTTTATCGCCGGCCCGGAAGGTCGCGGCAGCGGCCCGAGACTTGCCCGGCGCGCCTTGACCTATCCTGGTCTCGCGGCCGTCTACTCTCTTAACAATAATGCCAGCTCTGCCGGGCTCTACAAAAAGCTCGGCATGAATGCCTGGAAAGGCGAGAGCGCCCGTAACCGCCTCGAATGGCCCGTCAGGCCACTCGCCATGGGGGCTGGGCTGGCCTTTTCCCGGCTCGCCCGCTCTGATCGTATGTATGATGCGCTTTCAGCTCGCGAATGGTTTCCGCCCCTGCACATACCGCTTGCTGCTCACGCAAAAAAAAGTCTCCAGGCGGGCGACTGGCTTGACCCGGCCAACCCTGACGATGCACGCGCCCTCGATGCTTTCGATGCGGACTTACGCAGGTCGCGGCAGGCCGTCCCCGTGCGCAGCGCACCCTTCTATGCCTATCTGTTGTCTGACCCGGACGCGCCCGGCCGTAGTGTAGTCCTCACCGCCCGCGACGGATCGAAGATCATCGGCCTGATGTTGGCCATACTGAGCAAGCCGAACGCCTATGAGCCTGCCGGTCTCGACATTGTCGATCTGGAGTTCGCATCCGGCGCATCACGCGAGGCGACGATAGCCTGTCTCGTGCGCGTTGCCCGCAAGATCGCAAGGGACAGCGGCGCAGCGCGGCTTCGGCTTATCTTCTCAGATCGTTTTACCGCGGCCGAACTGAAAGGCACGGGCCTCCGCCTGCACCGCCGCTTTTCATACGATCCGGCGCATGCCCTGTTCGCTGATCAGAATGGCAAGCTCGCCGAAGCATGGGCACCGACGGGCTTTGAAGGTGATTTCCACTTCGCTCTGCGCGTGGCGCCTCAACGCGCCCCTAGATAAGTCCAGCCGCGCAAAACCACTTCAAGTGGCCCGCGCGCAAAGCGCCTGCGCCACAAGCTCATCAATGAGACAGAGCCAAATCCGACGATGAGCGCGATGAGGGTGCATCCCAACGCACCGATCTGACCGTAAAGACCAAGCCCGTAATTGTTGAAGACGAGCGAGAACACGACGCTTTGCAGGATGTAAGCCGTCAACGACGCTGTGCCGCCGCGCGCGAGGAAGACTTTGATACGGCCCTCCGGCACTTCTGCCCACTTCGCGATAAGGCCGAGATAGCCTGCAGTCGAGAACGGGCTGAACAGGGTGATGACCGTCATTCCGGCAAGCATATCGACACTCATCTCGCCGCTGCCCGAAGAAACCATCAGCCATCCACCCCAGAGGCTTCCGGCCACGCCAATCGGCAGGAAGTAGCGCCTGAACATCTTCCAGGCCGGCTTGCGCGGGTCAGAGATCGCCTCATGGCGCACTGCCGCGAGACCGAAGACGAAGAAAGACATCGCGCCGATGCCTTGCATGAAGAGGCCGCCCACCAGAACCATCGACCAGTCCGCGAAGCGCTGGACCATCGCATCAGCAAAGCTCCCTTCGCCAAAGGCCTGTCGCGCGGCCTCGGCCGAAGCAGCATTGACCTCAAGTTCTGCGGCCATCTGTTCCGGCGCAAAGGTCGCGCCCAACCAGAACAGGCTAAAGGCCGAAAGCATGACGAGGAATTGCACCGCATAAAGGCCGATGCCCCACCTCACCAACGTCTTCGCGCTCGCCTTCCTGAACAAGAAGAGGAAGCATCCGAGTATCGCGTAGATAACGAGGATATCGCCCTGAAACGTCAGGGCTACGTGCAGCAGGCCAAGGATCAACAGACCGAGGATTCGGCGCCAATACCGCCCGGCAAAGCCCACACTCCGCCGCTCTGCCGCCATCATCTGATAGGCGAACCCAACGCCGAACATGAACGAGAACAGCGTGTAGGACTTCAGCATGAAAAAGGAGGTGACGCCAAAATACGCCCATCGGTCGGCACCCTGCAGGTCGGTATACCCCGTCGTCATCGGATGGGCGAAGATCGCCACATTGACCAATGCAATACCGAGAAGCGCGAAAGCGCGCGCCAGATCGGGGAAGATTTCCCGTCCAGCCGCCCTGGTTTCTTCAAGATAAGTCATGCCTCGCCCTCCCCAGAGCGAAGCCGAGTATGCCCTAGCGCTGGAAAATTGCCAGTCTAGATCGCCGAAAGCAGGCTTTCGAACATGCCGCGGCCATCGTCGCCGCCCTCATGTCCGCCAATCGCGCGCTCCGGGTGTGGCATCATACCCAGTACGCGGCCATTCTCTGACACGATGCCGGCAATGTCGCGCGCAGATCCGTTCGGATTGCCGCTATAGCGGAATGCAACGCGCCCCTCACCCTCCAGGCGGTCGAGCGTGTCCTCATCGGCAACATAATTTCCGTCATGGTGCGCAACCGGGATCGTGATCTCCTTGCAGTCGCCATAGGCGCTCGTGAAAGCCGAATTGCTCGACTCAATGCGTAGTGCTTGTGGACGGCAGACGAAATTCAGACCAGCATTCCGCAGTAGCGCGCCCGGCAGAAGCTGGGTTTCGGTCAGTACCTGAAAGCCATTACAGACACCGAGCACATAGCCGCCCCGGTCTGCATGACGCCGCAGGCCTTCGATGACCGGCGAGTTCGCCGCCATTGCGCCGCAGCGCAGATAATCGCCATAGGAAAACCCGCCCGGGACGACCACCAGGTCGACATCATCAGGCAGCTCTCCATCCTTGTGCCACACCATCGCTGGCGGCGTGCCCGTAACCTCTGTCAGGGCCGTCTGGGCGTCGCGGTCACAGTTCGATCCGGGAAAGACAATCACAGCGCTTTTCATGGCGCCCCCTTTAGCAGGATTGCGAGGCCGTTGGGAACCAAAGATGTCGGCGCGACTTAATTAGCAAGTCAGGTCGGGAGGTCCGGCCCGGCTGTTACCGGATTATCCGAAAAAGGAAATCGAAAATGAAAAAGATCGCACTTTCCCTCGCTGCTCTGATGACCCTGGGCACACTTGCTGCCTGCAATACTGTTGAAGGCGTTGGCGAAGACGTCGAAGCAACCGGCGAAGCCGTAAGCGGCGCGGCTCAGGGCGCTGAAAGCGAAACCTGATCTTTTAAGATCAGAGCGCGTCAGCAGCACGCCTGCTGACGCGCCTGTCTGGAAGCTCATGGCCGGCTCTGGCATAAGGAGCAGGTCATGAGCTTTCGCGTATCTGCCTTCTATAAATTCGTTCCCTTCGCCGACCCCGAAGCGATTCGTGCCGACGTCGCAGCGCGCTTCGAGGCGCTTGGTATTCGCGGCACGGTACTCGTCGCCGCCGAAGGCCTGAACGGCACGATCGCCGCTGAAGGTGACGCGCTCGATGAGGCCATGTCATTCCTGCGCGCCCTCCCAGGCTGCGACGACCTCGAACACAAGGAAAGTCACGCAGACACCATGCCCTTCTGGCGTCTGAAAGTGCGCCTGAAGCAGGAAATCGTGACTATGGGCGTGCCGGGCACCAACCCGAATGATCTTGTCGGCACTTATGTATCGCCGGAGGACTGGAACGATCTGATCACCGACCCTGACACGGTGCTGATCGATACCCGCAATGATTACGAATATGGGATTGGCACATTCGAAGGCGCCATTGATCCGAAGACAGCAACTTTCCGGGAATTTCCGGACTGGTTTCGTGACTTCCGTGCGAAACTGGAAGCCGAGGGCCGCAAACCGAAAGTTGCCATGTTCTGTACCGGCGGCATACGCTGTGAGAAGGCTACCAGCTTCGTGAAATCCGAAGGCCTCGATGAGGTGTTCCACCTCAAAGGCGGCATACTGAAATATCTCGAAACCGTCCCGCAGGCCGAAAGCAAGTGGCAGGGCGAGTGTTTCGTATTCGACCAGCGCGTCTCGGTTGGCCACGGGCTTGAGATCGGGGACTACGAGCTCTGCCATGGGTGCAAGCGCCCGGTCAGCGAGGCTGAGCGCCGCGATCCCCGCTTCGAGGAAGGCATCTGCTGCCCCGCCTGCCACGATACCGTTACCGATGAGCAGCGCGCCCGTTTCGCCGAGCGCCAGAGACAGGTCGAACTCGCGAAGAAACGCGGCGAGGCCCATATTGGCCGAAAGAAAACAGGTCCGGTAAAAACCGACGCGTCATGACGCTGCCGGTTCTCTATTCCTTCCGCCGCTGCCCTTATGCGATGCGCGCCCGGCTCGCCATCCAGTCCGCTGGTCTTCAATGCCGTTTGCGTGAGGTCGTGCTGCGCGACAAGCCGCAGGAAATACTCGACGCGTCGCCGAAGGGCACTGTACCTGTGCTGGTTCTGGAGGGTGGCAGCGTGGTCGATGAAAGCCTCGACGTCATGCTCCATGCTCTGGGGCAGAATGACCCGGAAAGCTGGCTCGCGCCAGAAGAAGGCAACCGGAGCGAGATGCTGGACCTGATCGCGGCCTGTGACGGTCCATTCAAGCATCATCTTGATCGCTACAAATACGCCAATCGCTATAAAGATGAAGGCGCTGTCGCAGAGGACCATCGCAAAGCCGGTTCAGCCTTTCTGGAGACGTTGAACTCGCGTCTGTCGTCACGGGCCCAACTGTTTGGCGAACGCGTCTCGCTCGCTGACATGGCCGTGATGCCGTTCATCCGCCAGTTCGCGAACACAGACCGGACATGGTTCGACGCATCGCCCTACCCGGCCTTGAAAACGTGGCTCGCCGCGCACCTCAAGAGCGAACGCTTCAAATCGATCATGCCGAAATTCGACCAGTGGAAGACCGGTGACGAAGAACCCATCTTTCCTTCAGCGCAATAGAGCGTCGCCGCTAGTGTCCGCCTTCCCAGCGAAAGCTGGGCCCCATGGCGGTTGACAACAGCTTGCCCGGTCATCGCCCGGCCGCCATGGACCCCACCTCTTGGTGGGAACACGCAAAATGCTTCTAGGTTTCTGTTAACCAGCCAACGTCTTGCGCACAGCGTCCAGTGCAGCTTCTGCCTTGCCGCCATCCGGGCCACCCGCCTGCGCCATGTCTGCGCGTCCGCCGCCGCCCTTGCCGCCAACTTCAGCCGCCGCAACGCGGACCAGATCAACCGCCGAGACCTTGTCCGTCAGGTCAGCAGTCACGCCGACGGCGACGGCCGCTTTGCCCTCATTCACCCCGATAAAGACAGCGATTCCAGAGCCGAGCTGGCTTTTGGCTTCGTCAACAAGTCCGCGAAGATCCTTGCCGCCGACACCTTCGGCAACGCGAGCGATCAGTTTGAAACCACCGATTTCTTCTGGCCCGGACGGTGCGGCATCGCCGCCCCCGCCCATGGCGAGCTTGCGCTTGGTTTCGGCGAGCTCGCGCTCCAGGTTGCGGCGCTCTTCCATCAGGCTGCCAACCTTCCGGCTGACATCCTTCAGCGGCACTTTCAGCGTATCCGAAAGGTCGAGCGCCACCTGCGCGCGGCCCTTCAGGAAGGAAAGCGCTTCGGCACCTGTTGCCGCCTCGATCCGGCGAACACCGGCAGAAACACCGCCCTCGGACGTGATGACGAAAGCTGCAATGTCGCCCGTGCGAGCAACGTGCGTGCCGCCGCAAAGCTCGACTGAATAAGGCCGCTTTTCATCGGTGAGTGGCTGGCCCATCGAAAGAACACGGACCTCGTCGCCATACTTCTCGCCGAAGAGCGCCAATGCGCCGGCTTCAATAGCCTTCTCTGGCGCCATGGTTTCGATGCGAGCCTCGTCATTCTGGCGAATGACCGCGTTGACCTCATCCTCGATGGCCTCGATCTCCGCAGCGCTCAGGGCGCCGCCATGCGAGAAGTCGAAACGCAGACGGTCTTCCTCAACGAGCGACCCCTTCTGTGTGACGTGGGGGCCAAGCACATTGCGAAGCGCCGAGTGAAGAAGGTGTGTGGCGGAGTGATTGGCGCGGATGCGCTGGCGGCGCGCGGCATGGGCAACAAGCTCGGCCTTGTCACCGAGTTTTACTGAGCCACCCGTCAGCTCACCGACATGAACGTGCAGATCGCCTGCACGCTTCTGCACATCGCGGACGATAAATCGCGCGCCAGAGCCAAATTGGATCTCGCCATGATCGCCGGCCTGGCCGCCGCTTTCCGCGTAGAAAGGCGTGCGATCGAAGACGAGCTCGCAGTCACCCGGGGCGACTTCATCGCGCATCTCGCCATCAGCGACGATGGCTTTCAGAACGCCCTCATCGCTTGTCCCAGCATAGCCGAGGAAGTTGCTCGCACCGATCTTGTCGCGAACCCGGAACCAGACAGCTTGAGATGCAGTGTCGCCCGACCCGGACCACGCCTCGCGTGCGGCCTTCTTCTGTTCGGCCATAGCCGTGTCAAAACCTGCCTGATCGACGCTCATGCCGCGCCCGCGCAGGATGTCGGCGGTCAGGTCAATCGGGAAGCCATAAGTGTCATAGAGACGGAATGCGGTTTCGCCGGAAAGCTCTGCGCCCTCATCAAGGCCGTCGGTGGCCTCATCAAGCAGGGCCAGGCCGCGGCCCAGCGTGCGCTGGAAGCGGGCTTCTTCCTGCTCAAGCGCCGCTTCGATTGCAGGCTGCGCGCGGCCAAGCTCTGGATAGGCATCGCCCATTTCAGAGGTCAGCGCGCCGACAAGCTTGTGCATCATCGGTTCTCGCGCACCGAGTATATGGCCATGGCGCATGGCACGGCGCATGATCCGGCGGAGGACATAGCCCCGGCCTTCATTCGACGGGGTAACACCGTCGGCGATCAGGAAGGCGGAGGTACGAAGGTGGTCAGCGATCACGCGGAAGGAAGCGAGCTGGTCGCCCGTCGCTTTTGCCTTGTAGACTTCTTCTTCGGCGGCAATCAGCGCCTGGAAGAGATCGATCTCGTAATTGTTGTGAACGCCTTGAAGGACGGCGGCCATGCGCTCAAGGCCCATGCCGGTATCAATGGACGGCTTTGGCAGGCCCTTGCGGGTGCCATTGGCTTCCTGCTCATACTGCATGAAGACAAGGTTCCAGATCTCGATGAACCGGTCGCCATCTTCATCCGGAGACCCCGGAGGGCCGCCAGGAATCTTGTCGCCATGATCGAAGAAGATTTCAGAGCACGGCCCACATGGCCCTGTGTCGCCCATCGACCAGAAATTGTCAGACGTCGAAATCGGAATGATCCTGTCGTCGGACAGGCCAGCGACCTTTTTCCAGATCTGCGCAGCTTCCTTGTCTTCGGAATACACCGTGACGAGGAGGCGGTCCTTGGAAAGGCCCAGTTCCTTTGTCACCAGCTCCCAGGCGAAAGCAATGGCGTCGTCCTTGAAATAGTCGCCGAACGAAAAGTTGCCGAGCATTTCAAAGAAGGTGTGGTGGCGGGCGGTATAGCCGACATTGTCGAGATCGTTGTGCTTGCCGCCTGCGCGAACGCATTTCTGCGAGGTGGCCGCGCGCGGCGCAAACGGGGTCTCGGCACCGGTAAAGATGTTCTTGAACGGCACCATGCCAGCATTCACGAACAGAAGGGTCGGATCATTGTCCGGCACCAGCGGCGCGGACGGCTTGCGGGTATGCCCCTGCCGCTCGAAATAGGAGAGGAATGATTCTCGAAGCTCGTTGACGCTCGTCATCTTGTCGTCTGGCCCGTCCTTGCCGCTTGCCCAAATTCAAGCGCCCGGCCGAATGTCAGCCGGGCGCTTTCTGGTTTTGATATAAAGGCTTGAACGGGGCCCGCCAAGAAGCAGCCACGCCGCAGTCTCAGTTCACTGCAGCGCGCCTACCGAATTGGACACCCTAGCCGGCCTTCGCTTCGTCGCCGTCCTCTGCCTTCTTCTTGGCTTCAGCCTCTTCTTCAGCCGACAGCATGACGTCCGACAGCAGACCCGACTGACGACGGATTTCGTGCTCGATCTCGTCAGCAATATCGGGATTGTCCTTCAGGAACTGGCGCGTTTTCTCACGGCCCTGTCCGATGCGGTCTTCCTTGTAGGAATACCAGGAGCCCGCCTTCTCAACGACTTCGCATTTGACGCCCAGGTCAATGAGCTCACCGGTCTTGGAGATACCCTCACCGTAAAGGATATCGAACTCGACCTGCCGGAAGGGCGGGGCGACCTTGTTCTTGACCACCTTGACGCGGGTCTGGTTACCGATCGTTTCCTCGCGGTCCTTGATCGCACCGATGCGGCGGATGTCGAGACGCACAGAGGCGTAGAATTTAAGGGCATTACCACCGCTGGTCGTTTCAGGGCTGCCGAACATCACACCAATCTTCATACGAATCTGGTTGATGAAGATGACCATGCACTTCGACTTGGAGATCGAGGCGGTCAGCTTGCGCAGCGCCTGGCTCATCAGGCGGGCCTGAAGACCTGGCAGCGAATCGCCCATCTCGCCCTCGATCTCGGCACGCGGCGTCAGGGCGGCCACAGAGTCGATGACCAGAAGGTCGACAGCGCCCGAACGCACCAGCGTGTCAGCGATCTCAAGTGCCTGCTCACCGGTGTCCGGCTGGGAGACGAGCAGATCATCAAGATCAACACCAAGCTTGGCCGCATAACTCGGGTCCAGGGCGTGTTCTGCATCAACGAAGGCGCAGACGCCGCCATCTTTCTGGGCCTCAGCAATCGCGTGCAGCGAGAGTGTCGTCTTGCCGGAGCTTTCTGGGCCGTAGATTTCAATGATGCGGCCCTTAGGCAGACCGCCAATGCCGAGAGCGATATCGAGGCCGAGCGAACCGGTCGAGACCGCTTCAATGTCGAGCGACTTCTGATCGCCAAGCCGCATGACCGAGCCCTTGCCGAAAGAGCGCTCGATATTGGAGAGAGCTGTCTCAAGTGCCTTTTGCTTGTCCACGCCGGATTCCTTGTCCACGAGTTGCAGATTGCCGCGTTTGGCCATGTTCAGTCTCCTCATATATGGCCCGGCTTTGCAAGGCCGGCGTTCTTGTTAGAGCGCAGTCTGTACCACACCTGTTCACGAGAACAAAACAAAAACTTCGGAGCTCATCCAGACGCTTGCCGAAGACGGGGCAACCCGCCTAATGTCTGGACCTGAACAAGCAGAGCGGCATTGCCAGGCATATGATATCGATTCGACATCCTCGTCGCGGGCTTCTCCTCAGCCTCGCCGTGCTCACCGCCTCCGGCCTGCCCATGGCGGCACATGCGCAGCAAGACAGGAACGCCCCGCCAACAACGCTGCCCTTTGAGCCGACAGTCCCGTCCGCGCCGCCCGGCTATGAGCCGCCTGCCCAACCGCGAAATCAACCAAGCCGCGCGCCGCAGACCTCCACGCGCGCTACGCCGCAACGGACTGTTCAGGCCGAACCAGCCCCACCACCCGGCGACCCCCTCTGCTATGAGATCGGTCCTTACATCCGCGAAGGCGTTAGTGCGTCAAGATTTGCTGGCCTGAGCCAATCGACCGCTGCCGGGTTCGCCATTGGCAGCTTCCCTGCCGGCGAAGCCCTGCGCGAGATCGGGGCGGGCGCGTGCGCCGTGGCGATCCCCGGCGCTGCGCCTTTCAGCGTTGCCTCGCCCTACAATCAGGTGACCTGCACGCTCCTCATCGACCAGTCAGATGAGGCGAGCCTCGAATCGATGCGCCAGCGCCGCGACGATCTGAAAGACAGGATCGCCGCCTGTCCGGCCGTTGCTGAATGGCAGGCCGAACTGGTCGACACGGCGGGTGAAAGCAATGGCGCGCTGACCTCCGACCAGGTGTTCAGCCATCCTGATGTAAGGGTCGAAATGGTTGTGCGCGCACAGCAGAGAAACAAGCTCGGCCAGTGGCCCGATGACTATATACGCACCCTGTCACTGATCCTGCGCACGCCTAATCCGGACGCGCCCCCACCGCCTGAAGACGCGGCGCCAGCGCTGGACGACATGGAGTAGGTCGACTGCGCTTCAAAAAGCTGACGACGTGCCCTTTTCAAGCCTGAGGCTTCATCCCATTATAACGCCCATGCTGACGCGAAATGGACATTCAGGCGGTGAAGCCAGGCTTCACTATCTCGACGGCGATATCGAAGTTATCGAGCCCGGCGATTACGTGACCTGTGCGGTGACCGGCCGGAAGATACCGATGGCCGCTCTGCGCTACTGGAGCGTCGATCATCAGGAAGCCTATATCGATGCGGCTGCTGCAGCCTCCCGCATGGTGAAAGGCGAAGGCGCCGAATGAACCGGGCGACCTGCCTTGGACTGATCGTTACGGCGGGGCTTTTCACCCTTCCGATGAGCGCTGACACCACATCGCTATCGTGCTCAGGTGCTGCCAAACAGGGCGGTCTTCTCGTTTGTACCGGCCCGGCACACACATCGATCCGCGTGGCAGGCGAAGACGGCAGCGGCGCACGCGGCGTGCGAACCGATGCTGACGGGATCGTCGCCATCGGCCTTACTCGCCATGAAGCCAGCCCTCTTGTCCTCACGCCCACAGATGGCGAACCAATATCTGTCGAGATTGCCACCCGCAGAGATGATTTCCGGCTCCTGCGCGGTCTCGAATGCGACAAGGTCGATGCCCGAACCCCGCAGCAGCTCGCCGAGGTAGAGGAAAGCTGGCTGAAGAAGAAAGACGCGTTTGAGACCTTCAATGACGGCCCCGGTGCAAGTCTCGGCTTCAAGCGCCCCGCCGGAGGGCGCGCCTCTTCACCGTTTGGACCCGAACGCAAATATACGGGTACAGGCGCGAATGGCGAAACCTGCGAGAAAGTGTCGGTCCATCAGGGGTATGACATTGCGACCCCGATTGGCACGCCGATCATCGCGCCAGCGCCCGGCACTGTGATCCTCGGCGACCCGGACCTCTATTATGAGGGCGGCGCGGTCTTCCTGGATCACGGGCAGGGACTGGTCTCTGTTTTCATGCATATGTCGAAGGTCGACGTGACCGCTGGCGACGAAATTGAAACCGGAGAGCAGATCGGTCTTTCTGGCAATACTGGCCGCACAACTGGCCCCCACCTCCACTGGGCAGTAAAATGGAGAAATCAGGCAACCCTGAACCGGGATGAGGATTTCTACATTGATCCAGCGCTTCTACTGGCGCTGGACCCTCAGTAGGAGAACCCAAATGGCACAGTCGAAGAATGCCGTCGTGACAGGCGGTGCCTCCGGTATGGGACTGGAGATGGCGCGACACATTGTTGAGCGTGGCGGTAAAGCCCTGATCGTGGATATGGACCGGGACGCCCTCAAGCTCGCCGCCAGCGAACTTGGTGAGAACGCATTGCCTGTGGAGACTGACGTCTCCCAGGAATCCGATGTCGAGGCGATGGCCGACCAAGCCTTTGAACAGCTTGGCAGGGTCGATCTGGTCTTTGCGAATGCGGGTCTGCAGTTCGACGCACCGCTCATTGAGGCGACGCCCCAGGAGTTCGACTTGCAATACGGCACCAATGTGAAGGGGAGCTGGATGACGGCCAGGGCCTTCGCCCGGCGCTGGATCGATCGCGGCGAACAGGGCCGGATCTGTTTCACAGGCTCTGAACACAGCTTTGGTTTCCAGCACGATGGCGCGGGTCTCTATACGGGCACCAAACACGCCGTTCTGGGCCTCGCCGATGTCATGCGCCGGGAGATGCCGGAGAGCGTCGGCATCAGCGTCTTCTGTCCAGGCCTCGTTAACACAGGCTTCTATGCCAGCCGGGAAAAGGCCGGGCTGGAAGAGGACAGTGAAGCACTGCGCAAAGGCGAGAAACTGATGGCGAGAGGCATGCCGGCCTCCAAGGCTGCAGGTGTCGCGGTTGAAGGCGCAATCATGGGTGAGTGGCTGATCATGACCCATGCTGTGGCCCGCGAAGGCGCAAAAGAACGGTGGGACGAGATCGAGGATGCGTTCAAACGTCAGGCTCCACCCGGCTCCGATGACGCCAACTACAAGGTCACAGAGCTAAAGAAGCAGATCGGATCTGAAGACCCGCCGCCGCGTTAAGGCCAAGATTTTTTGCGGGCCGGGCGGAACACGAGCCGGGTGGACTAGTTGCTTGGGTCACAGATCGAGAAAGGAATACTTATGTCCACTGACACGTTCGCAATGACCAAAGTCGTCGGCACGTCGAAAACCAGCATCGAGGAAGCGATCAATGGCGCGCTGAAAAGCGCGAGCAAGACGATCCGCAATATGGACTGGTTTCATGTGACCGAGACGCGCGGCTATATCGAAAATGGCCAGGTCGCTTACTATCAGGTCTGCATCGAGATCGGCTTCAAATACGAAGACTGACAAGTCTCCAGACCGAATTTGATTGCCTCCCTCCGGGCGCGGGTTCATCCTGCCAGCAGCCTTGAGGGAGGTTTTTCATGAAGAGAATACTGACTACGGCCACTCTGATTGTGCTTTCAGGACAAGCACATGCCCATGACGGGCCGCAACATTCCGAACATCACGCTACGCCGCCGCCTGGCTCAAACGAGAAACTGCGGTCGCCTATCGCATCGGCTGACGGGCTTGAAGTGCTGATTTCCGACGTCGTGATCCCGCCAAATGCAACTGTTCCGCGCCATTACCACCCCGGCGAGGAATTCCTGTACGTGATCTCCGGCTCAGCGGTGCATGTGCAGGATGGTCAGGACGGTGTCGAGCTTGTCGAGGGCGATTCCTATGTCATCCCACCACGCGCAGCACATTCACCGCGCGACGGCCCCGACGGCGCGCGCGCCATTGTTTTCCGCGTCCACCGCGACGGGATGCCGGAGCGCATCCTTCTGGAAGACGGCGAGACACCGCCCCCAGAAGAAGACGAGGGCTGATCAGGGCTTCAGGAGCGTCGCGCCGATCGTCTTGCCGCTCTCAATGGCGCGGTGCGCCTCAGCAGCATCCTCAAGCGCGAAGGTCTGACCGATCTGCGCTTTCAGCGTGCCGGCCCGCATTGCGCCAAACAAGGCGGCTGCGCCCCGCTTGAGGCCTGCCTCATCGGCAACAAAGTGGAAGAGGCCGGGCCGTGTCATGACAAGCGACCCGCGCCGGTTAAGCTCGCCCGGGGCCAATGGCTCGACCGCGCCGGACGCGTTGCCATAGGTCACGAACCAGCCGCGGCTCTTCAGGCTGTCCAGCGATGCCTTCGCAGAGTCCTTGCCGACGCTGTCATAGGCAACATCGACGCCTTTGCCATCTGTCAGAGCACGTACGCGGCTCGCGACATCATCGCTCGACATGATGACGTCTGCCGCGCCAGATTTCTTCGCTAGCTTGGCCTTTTCGTCGCTGGATGTCACCGCGATCACGCGCACTCCCATAGAGGTCGCCCATGGCACGAGCAGAGACCCGACCCCGCCGACAGGTGCCCAGACGAGCGCCGTCTCACCGGGCTGCGGACGGTAGACTTCAAAGAGCAGCATCCACGCGGTCAGTCCCTTCAGGACGACAGCTGCACCTTCGTCCTCGCTGATACCGTCCGGCAGTTTCAGCATGCGCGAAGCCGGGCCTGTAAAATGCGTCGCATAGGTGCCTTGGCCGAGATAGGTGACCCGGTCGCCGACCTTCAGCGTCTCGACGCCTTCGCCGACCGTTTCGACGACGCCAGCACCTTCCTGACCGGGCGTGAAGGGGAGCTTGGCCGGATAGAGGCCGGTACGGAAATAGGTGTCGATGAAGTTGAGACCCGCCGCTGACTGGCGCACAAGGACTTCGCCGGGACCTGGCTCACGCGGCTCCATTTGTGTCTTTTTCAACACGTCCGGACCGCCAAGTTCGCTCATCTGAATGCAATATGCGCCGCTCATAAGGAAATCCTTCAGGAATCGTGGTTCTGTTTTCGTGATGAGTGACATAGCGATGATCTGCGGCGTTGACGAGGCCGGACGCGGACCATGGGCCGGTCCGGTGACGGCTGGCGCGATCATTCTCGACGACAGCCAACCCATTGAGGGGCTGACCGATTCCAAGAAAATGACCGAGGCTGCGCGCGAAGCGCTATACCCTGAGATCAAGGCCAAGGCCGTCACATTCGGCATTGGCTGGGCGAGCCCGGCGGAGGTCGACCAGCTTAATATCCGGGAAGCGACCTTTCTCGCCATGACCCGCGCGATTGCCATCATGGGGCTGGTGCCCAACGAGCTCATCATCGATGGCAATTGCATGCCGAAGAGGCTGCCCTGCCCGGCCCGCGCCATCGTGAAAGGCGACCTGACAGAGCCCTCTATCTCTGCCGCCTCAATCCTTGCCAAGGTCGCCCGCGACAGGGCGATGGCGGAGCTCTGCCACCGTTATCCGGGCTATGGCTTCAGCCAGCACAAGGGCTATGGCACGGCCGCCCATGCCGACGCCCTCGAAACGCTCGGCCCCTGTGCCTGCCACCGCAAAAGCTTCGCGCCCGTCGCCCGCGCGCTGAAAGCCGCCTGAACGCCCCTCCCCCGACGCCACGTAACCCCTCGTGAGTCCGCTGATTTGGCTCTACACTGAGCGAAACAGAAAAGAGCTTTCGGAGGAACGGCACATTATGGGCGATAGTATTTTTAATCTTGGCGACATGCTCGACGCGGTGGGCGCAGAGCTTGGTGAAGAACATCCTGCCCTCATTCATGGCGACCGGGTCATAAGCTGGCCTGAAATGACGAAGCGCTCGAACAATCTTGCGCGGGAACTGCGCGCAATGGGGGTCGAGACGGGCGACTAGGCCGGCTTCTATCTGCGCAACCAGCCAGAATACATGGAAGCGCTGGTCGCCTGCTTCAAAGCGCGCTTCACGCATGTGAACGTCAATTATCGTTATCTCGACGATGAGCTGACCTATATTTTCGACAATTCGGACGCTGCCGTCGTCTTCTTCGACCGCGAATTCCGCGAACATGTGGCCCGGGTCAAAGACCGCCTGCCCAGGGTGAAGGTCTGGGTCGAAATCGGCGGAGATGGCACCGACACGCCTGATTACGCAATCGACTATGAGACGCTTGCCTCCAAGGGCGACGGCGAACCGCTGGGCATCGAGCGCTCCGACGACGATCTCATCTTTCTCTATACCGGCGGCACGACGGGCATGCCCAAGGGCGTGATGTGGAGCCATCGCATCTGGCGTGAAAGCTCACGCCAGTCGATGATGTCGATCTATGGCTTTGCGCCTGACAACATGGTCGAGCATCTCGCCTTCATGCATGAGGTCGGCAAGCATGGCCGCCAGCTGCCTGCCTGCCCGCTCATGCACGGCACAGGCCTCTTTACGGCCATGGGCTCGATCATCTCCGGCGGCTGCATCGTGACGCTGGAGAACACCAAGACGTTTGATCCTGAAGAGCTCTGGTCGACGGTTGACCGGCGCGGCGTCACGGCCATGGCAATTGTTGGCGATGCCTTTGCCAAGCCCATGCTCCGCGTCCTCGAAGAGAACCCTGGAAAATATGACCTTTCTTCGGTCCAGACCATTACAAGCTCTGGCGTAATGTGGTCGATGGAGGTCAAGCGCGGACTCATCGAGCACATGCCGCAGGTCGCTTTGATGGACAGTTTTGGTGCGTCTGAAGCGGTCGGGTTCGGCATGTCGGTGACCACCGCTGAAGGCACGCAGAAGACCGCGCGCTTTACGCTTGGCGAGGACTGCAAGGTCTTCACCGAAGACCGAAAGGAAGTGAAACCGGGCTCTGGTATTCCGGGTTTCATCGCACGCGGCGGGGCCGTACCGCTTGGTTACTACAAGGACCCGGAGAAGACCAAATCGACCTTCTGGGAGGTGGACGGCGTGCGCTATGCGGTCCCTGGCGACTGGTGCACGGTCGAGGAAGACGGCACGATCACGCTGCTCGGACGCGGGTCCAACTGTATCAACTCGGCTGGTGAGAAGATCTACCCCGAAGAAGTCGAAGAAGCCCTTAAGAATCATGACGCTGTGCGAGATGCGCTGGTCGTCGGCCTTGCCGATGAGAAGTGGGGCCAGGCAGTGACGGCGGTCGTCGAGCTCAACGACGGCGCCTCTGTCGACGAAGACACGCTGCGCGCTTTCGTCCAGACCCAGCTCGCCCGCTACAAGGCGCCGAAGCGCATTCTGTTCAAGGACAGCCTGGGCCGCGCGCCGAATGGCAAGGCGGACTACAAATCGATCAAATCATACGCGATGGACAGCCTCGGCGTTTCGGCCTGAGGTCTCAAGACACGTAAAGTATCCGACCGGATGAGCACTTTTCATCCGGTCGGATAGTCGCGTGTTTTCATGGTGCAGTGACGGTGTACTGGCGGTGTTTCTGCCGGTGCAGCGATCAGCACACTCGAAACCCGCCGCAGAGCCCGGTCGCGGATCACGTGCCCGTTTCCCGGCCATCAGCCCGGTCCCACCTCTGACCTTCGCGCCACCTTCAGACAGCACAGCCCCCTGTGGCAGACTTTGATCAGACCGGTATTCCGCCCGGCGCGAATCCGTGGACGGTGGTCCATCACTCAAATCATCCGGCAGAAAGAGGGCCAAGAGAATGCAGATCAGACAGAGTCGCGGGCAACTGAGCTATGGCAGCGCTTACAAACTCTTCTTTGTGGGCTGGGTCTGCGGCTGGGCCCTGCTGTTCATCCCCTTTCTTTTGATAATGGTGGTCATGACCGCAGGCGGTGGCACAGCGACGATTAATGGCGAGGCCTATTCGGGCATGGGAGACATGATGGCGATGTTGCCCGCGCTCATCTTTTTCCCGATCATCATCGCCATTCAAGGGGTCATCGCCGCTGCCGCAATGACAGCCGGTATCTGGCTCTACCGGCGGGTGCGGCCGGTCACGATCAGCGGCAGTGAGGACGTTTTCTAAGCCCAGCCTGCGGGGAAGGTGACGGCAGGCGGAAGGGGGCCTGACGCCGTCGGATGACGGGCTGGCGGCCTTGTGGCATAGACGCCCCATGGCTGACGATCAGATGACAGGGCTTGTCCCGCCGCTTTTTGCCGATGTGCCGAAGAGCGTGTCCTTCAAGAAATTGCGCAAGCGGATTGTGCGCAATGCGCTGCAGGCGGTGGACCAGTATGGCATGGTTGACCGGGCGCGTACCGGACCGCCGCCAAAATGGCTGGTCTGCCTGTCGGGCGGCAAGGATAGCTATGGGCTGCTGGCGGCGCTGATCGACCTGAAATGGCAAGGCGCGCTGCCGGTGGAGCTGATTGCCTGCAACCTCGATCAGGGCCAGCCGGGCTTTCCGAAACACGTCCTGCCGGAATGGCTGGACAAGGTGGGCGTCAGATACCGGATCGAGACCGAAGACACATATTCCATCGTCACTGAAAAAGTGCCGGAGAACCGGACTTTCTGTTCGATGTGTTCGCGCCTGCGCCGGGGCATTCTCTACCGCATTGCGCGGGAGGAAGGCTGCGAGGCCATCGTGCTCGGCCATCACCGCGACGATGCGCTTGAGACCTTCATGATGAACCTCATCCATGGCGGGCGAATGGCAGCGATGCCGCCAAAGCTGCTCAATGATGCAGGCGACCTCTTTGTGCTGCGCCCGCTGATCACCTGCGCCGAGGATGACCTCGCAAAGTTCGCAGAAGCGATGGAATTCCCGATTATCCCCTGCAACCTCTGCGGGTCGCAGGACGGGCTACAGCGTCAGGCCATGAAGGCGATGCTGGATGAGTGGGAGCGCAAGAAACCCGGCGTGCGGCAGGTCATGGCGCATGCGCTGGCGACCGTGCGGCCGAGCCATCTACACGACCCGCGCGTCTTTGACTTTGCGGGCCTCGCCCTGGGCGGCATCGGCGAGGATGACCCGAACGTGCCGTTCTAGGCGACCATCACGCCGACCTTAATTGGCCGCGGTCCATTCAGCACTCATCTCGTATGGAATGAATATCTCTAGTTCCAGAGGCCCTGATGGCTGGGTAACCACACGCGACTCCAGCCCCGATACCGTGACCCTGCCTGCGCCCATCTGACTCTGAAGCTGTTCGACCGAGGCGATGATGTCGGCGAGCAGCGCGTCGCGCCGCGTTCCCATATTACGAGCCCCAATGAATTGCTCGCTTCCCAGATAAGCTTCGGCGCGGCCCTCTGGCCTGACACTGTCGAGAAAGTCCTTGGCGCGGGCCATGACGTCGTCAAAAGTCTCGTCCGCCGCCACATCGATACTGAGCGTCAGCGTAAAACTCGCCTTGTTGCCGTAGAGCGAAAAGACATCGGTGAACTTCACCGACTCGATTGGCGCAGAGGTTTCGCCGATATCCCCGCCACTCAATTCGAACCCATTCGTGGCGGCAGCCTTGGCAATCAGACGGTCGTACGAGGTTTTCAGCTCCTGTTCGCGCTCTTCGGCATCACGGGAGCCACTTTGGAAGTTCACTTCAACAAGTAGGAAGTCAGCCGGTATCACGCTGTAGATCGCAGGAGCTGACCGTAAGTCATCAACATCAATCTGCGACGCGGTGACTGTGACGGTCTGCTGGCGGCCCTCCTGCGCGCGAGCGACCGGAAGTGTGAGGGCCAGGCCAGCCAGCGCCGAAAGGATGACAAGTTTCATGCTGCACCTTCTATCTGAAGGTTCAGACTGGCCCTGTATCAGTTTCCAAGCAAGGGCGATCTATGGTGTCATCCGCCATCCGGATGGTCGAGTTGGCTATGGAGCGGAGACATCCTCAAATCCGGCACCGAAGACGCGGGAGATGCGGAATGCGCGTCTTTGATTGTGCCAGCCTCGCGCTTGGCGGGACCGGCGAGGACGACCCGAACGTGCCGTTCTGATCTTATCCAGCGCCGTTAAGGCGCCGTTCGCATTCTTCGACGCGGTTGGCGTTCCGGGCAGACGCATAGAGGTCGCGCGCTTCACGCCAGTAATCGACCGCCTCACCATGATCATCCAGCCAGTCGTAGATCCGGGCAAGCGCGCGGATCCCATTGGCGAGCGTGTCAGGTGGAATGTCCTCTATTGAACGATAGAGGTCGAGGGCGTCCTCATAGTGGGTCTTGGCAAGTCCGAAGCGACCCAGTTCAACCGTTACATCGCCAAGGTGGCGGATGACGTGAGCTGTCACCAAAGGACCGACATCTTCGCGACGACAGAGATTGGTCGCTTCGACATAGAGGCGCTCGGCCCGCTGAAATTCGTGCTCGTCGCGATAGATCTGCCCCTTGGCCATCAGCGCCCGCACAAGAAGTTCCGGGTCGGCCTGGCCGCGGGCGAGTTCCAGCGCGTCGGTCGCAAGTTCATGAGCGTCGACGGGGCTGGCGTCCCGCCGGGCGATATAGACCCGGTCTATCAACTGCCGGAAATCCTGTTTCATGATCCTCCCGACATAGCAGATTTCAACACGTCTGGCGACTGAAAGCAGAGTGCTAGTCGCCTACCCAGCCGAAGACATCTTCCAGCCCGACCCCGAACACGCGCGAGATGCGGAAGGCGCTTTCGAGCGAGGGGGAATAACGCCCCTGTTCTATTGCGATGATGGTCTGGCGCGTGACGCCGATCGCCTCGCCGAGCGCCGCCTGTGACATGGCCCCGTGGGCCTCGCGCAACTCCTTTACGCGGTTCGTGATAGGGGGACGTTTTGCCATCGGCCTAGACCCCGGCGCGGTAATAGATGATGCGGGCGGCATATTCTGCGATCTGTGAAACCATCAGCGCGCCGAAGGCAGCGTGGAAGAGCTGATTGCCGTCATAGGTGAAAAGATAGACGCCAAGCGCACTGATCAGGCCGACGCCGAGGATGAGACCGGCGATGTTGCCCGCGCGGGCGGCAACAAGCTTGTCGCGTTCATCCATCATGTCATCGGCTTCTGACGGCCTGGTGATGGCGATGAGGATATGGCCTAGGATCGACAGGATGACGATCACGACGATGTAGACGATGACGAGTGGCAGGACAGGCGGGGCGAGCTGCTCCATCCCTTCTGACATGGCGGCAACGGTTCTGAAGTAGAAGGCCATGCCGGCGATCATGATAAGACCCATGACCCAGGCGGATTTTTCGTGGAAAGACATTGTTCGGGTTCCTTTTGACTGACGGCGCCGTTCAGACGGCCATCTGGTAGAAGCGGATCTTGGCACCGGCCTCCAGAAGCGTCGCGGCAAGCTGGATGCCGACAATGGCGTAGAGCGCGTCCCATTTGCTGAAATCGAAGACGAAGAGCAGCAGGATGAGGCCCGTCAGCGCAAAGCCGTAAAAATGCATGGCCGGCAGGGCCGCCTTCATATTGACGATGCGGTCACGCTCATCACTCGGCGCTTCGGCGTCTTCCGGGTCGCGCGCCGCGATGACGATGGCGCCAATGGTCATGAGGATGAACCAGACGACATAGGCAATAATGACCGGGACCGCTGACTCTGCGGGCGAACCGGCCGCCATCTGGCGTAGATACCCGTAGCCCAATGCGGCAAGCGTGAGCGCCGTGACAGCGACAATGATCCAGTTGAACTTTTCCCTGAATGACATGGGAAGATTCCTTCGTGTAAAAAATATCTAACACGACAGGTAGTCTAATATTTTTTACTTGTCAAATATTTCGGACATTGTGTATTTGATAAACCCGGTCGCGTGCGCCCCTTTAACCGCTTGGCAGGAACCAAGCCCCATAGTGCAGGTTGAATCATGATGAAGATTGACGAGCATCTAGCCGCCAGCATCGACTGGGCAGAAGAAAGGCTCCGCTCGGGAGCGGAGCCTCCTTGGACGTATTATCGGCTCATGCAGCTGAAAGAGGCCGCGTTAGAGCTGATGGCGGGGCTTCAGTCCGTTAGCCCCACGGATCATTCACAGCGATCGGAAGCGCCAGAGGATGACGCTCGCCCTCATGGGGCGAATATCGATCGAATAGATGTCGCTCGACGCCGTCGCGATACTGAGAAGCCACTTCTGCCCACGTAACAAACAACGGGCCGCGCTGCTTCCAGCGGAGAATATCGGGATTTTTCCGATGCTCCGCTATACGCCGCCTCACGTCACCTTGGCCGACACGCACAACATGCGGCGTTTGCCCGCCATGCCAGATGACGTAAACGCCGTGCTCGTGGATGGTTTCTAGAACAGCGTTTTCGAGGCTGATCCAGTGCTCGCCAAATAGGCCGCCTTTGTGCCAAATCAGGTTTGCCATATTCTCAGATTCCTTCTGATGAAGGACTTGACGTTGTCTACGGCGCGGTTCAGAAAATCATGGTGCGCACATCAAGCCCAATGGGTTTTGGTTCAGAGCCTGCTTACCGGGATAGGGAATCGGTTGGCAGGCTCGTCCGCATTTGGGCCCCATTTGTTCCAAGAGTCTAGAGCGCCCGCTATGAGCAGTCATCTTCGTCTGTGGACGACTTCTCTGGCTTAGACTTCGCCACCTTCTTCAACGCTTCTTCAAACGCCTTTTCATCCGTGTCGCACTCGGCTTCACGGGCGGCCTCTTTGAACTTATCTAGCTGCTCTTTTGGCATCCCTTTTCACCTTTTTTTGCGCGGTTTGGAAATCCAACGGAACCCTAGCAAGCTCTCCATCCTCACTAATATTCCACTTCGGACGATAGCACTCTCTATCGTTCATTGCCTCTATCTGGGTTTCAATACGCTTCCACCACATAAGCACGTATGATGCTTGCATATGCTTGGGGGCCATCGCCCATTTCGAAGGCAGATGAATGACCCTCATGCCAGTTTGAAAAATTGCCACCACTTGAGGGGCAGACTTTACGAAATCAGTGTCGGCAGACAAAATCGCTCGACCGCCATCACGCGCAAAACTGGTAACCCAATGAACATCTGTAGCGCCTTGCGCCATTACTTGAGGATCATGAATTGAGGACAAGTCCCAACCAGGCGAAAGCGCCAAGCTTCGGATCATGCCCACTATGGCTGGGGCGACATGCTCGTCAGCCCTTATCCTCAAGCGGCTAACGCCAGCTCAAACTCTACCGCCGAACGGACCTGCTGATCTTCCAACTGAAACCAATCAGCGACCGCTGAAAAGCTCCTTTCCGCCCGCCAAAGTCTGTACAACGCGATTGTTGGGACCTGCGTTTTCATTACTACGGGCTTTCCGAAAGCAACCTTCGGGTCAATTATGACGTCCTCAAAGTCCGCTCTGGGTCGCCACTGCTCGGCTAGAGCAGTCTTGGGGTCAAATACCACGCCACGACTGATAACGCCCTCAAGAGTTTCCCACATCTCGTGCTGGCCAGTGGCCGCATTGTAGGTAACCTTATCACCGTTTTCTTTCGCCACTTGCGCAAAAACGCTGCGGCGATCAGTAAGATACTCGGCGTTTTTAAGAGCGAACGGGTGGGATGTTTGCCATTCTTGTCTTAGTCGTTCGGAGGCCCGTCGCAGGGTCTGCATGGAAACGCCGTGCGATCGAAAAAAATCAACGAACCTCAGCTCCATCAAGTCCAAAAAGCTTACGGTGTCAGTGTCGCCGAAATCCCTGTCTATAATAGGGTCGTTATTTTTCCAGCCCGCCAACCAAGCGCGAATTTTTCTGTTGTTGGGATGGTCAAGGAGGCGTGCGGCGTCTTTAACCGGGTAAAACCCAGCAAACAGAGGATCTTCTACAAGGTGAAGCTTTGCGGTCATCTTGGAAATCCATGCGCTTAATGGCGAATGGTATCACGCAAAGAGTCAAGTGTGAATCCTCTTTATTTCTTACACGTCAACTGATCGGTACGTGAGGCGCTTGCCCTTCACGCCGCGCAGGGCAAGCACAGCACGTTCTCCATCTTCAACGCCGTTCGCGGAACGGTGGTTATAGCGGAAATCGAACTCTGCCAGATAGCGGTGTAGGTGGTGCTTGGCACAGTGCTGGTAGGTGCCTTTCATGCCACGCTTGAACACGCTGTAGTAGTTCTCCACGGTCTGAGTGTGGACCTCTGGATTGGTCCAGCTGACGTATTCCTTCGCGCTGTGATCGACGGTGTGGTGACCGCCTTTGTAGAGGCCCATGGTCAGCTTGTAGTGGCGGGCTTGGTCCGTCAGAATTTTAGCCTCGCGGGATACGTTCTCGCTGACAATCGGGCCGATGGTGGACGGCTTTAGGTCATCGATCACGACGCTGCGGGCCTGCTTCGTGTCACGGTCAACGAGGGTCAGAACCTTCATCTTGTGATGAAAGCTACGGTTCTTGGACGCGCCCGGCTCGGTGCCGATGAACGTCTCGTCAATCTCGACACCGCCGCCGCCTTGGCCGAACGGGGCAAGTTCACCTTGGCGCATGGCTTCGCGGATACGGTGGGCGAGGAACCAAGCGGTCTTATACTGAACCTCCAGAACACGGTGCAGCTGGTGGGCGCTGATGCCCTTCTTGCTGGACACCATGAGGTAGATAGCTTGCAGCCACTTGGTCAGCGGCAGATGGCTCTCTTCAAAGATGGTGCCCTTGCGCACGGTGAATTGCTTACGGCAGTGACCGCACTTCCAGAGGCCGTGACGCTCCTTGCCTTCCGGGTTTTTGCGACTCGCTTTAGTGCGCACGCCTTCCAGCTTGTAGGCGCGCTCCAGTCCACCGCAGTGCGGACACTCCGGGCCGTCAGCCCACAAGATGGACTCAACGTATTCGAACGCTGCTTTCTCATCGTGGAAGTATGGCTTGGACAGAATGGACATGGGTTTCTCCTATGCCCTTTACATAGCCTCATGCTGTGGGTTTGTCAAATACACAATGTCCAATATTTCTTACAATTTGGGGACTGATCTGCAGACATTGAGGCGGGCCTCGCCTCTCGCTTTCAAGCCGCGGGTCTGCTTTGATGGCGAAAACCAGAGTTCGGGCTGAGGGAGTAATTACGATGACTTATAGATGGCTGGCTGCAATGGGCCTTCTGGCGCTGGGCGCCTGTTCGAACCCCTCTGGCGACGAGGCAGCAACCGCACCTGAAGAAACCGCCGGTGAAGCGGTAGAGGCAAGCCAGAGCGTCTATACGATCATGGTGAGCGGCACGAAGATTGGCGACATGGTCGTTGACCGCGCGGGCGATGAGATCACGGTCGATTACGAGTACCGCAATAATGGCCGTGGCCCGACCATGGCTGAAGAGATCACGCTGGACGAGGACGGCGTACCTGTTTCCTGGACAGTGACCGGCAATACGACATTCGGAAATGCGGTGGAGGAAAGCTTCAGCCTGGAAGATGGCGCGGCAAGCTGGACCGACTCAACTGGAAGCGGCGAAGCGGATGTAAGTGAGCCATCGGTCTATATCGCACAGTCAGGGACGCCCTACGCGCTGGCCGTCTATGCAGGCGCGCTTCTGGCCGATGATGAGCTCTCCATGCCGGCGCTGCCTGCGGGCTCTCTCAGCCTTGAAGAGCTGGACCGGGTACAGCTTACCGCTGGCGAGGAGACCGTCGATGCGATGGTCTATGGCCTGATCGGGCCAGAACTCGACCCTACCTATTTCCTTATGGACGCTGACAGCCAGGACTATCTTGGCCTCATCACGCCAGAATTCCTGATCATCCGTGAAGGCCTGGAAGGCGACGATGTCATGCTGCGTGAGCGGGCGGTGCAGTACTCGACCGAACGGTTCGAGGCGCTGCAGGCCGAGCATGCACGCAATTTCGATGCGCCCGTTCGCGTGACCAATGTGCGCATCTATGACCCTGAGACCATGAGGCTTGGCGAGCCGTCTTCTGTTCTCGTCGAGAATGACCAGATCACGGCCATCGAGGCCGCCGATGCGAGCGGCGAGGGCGAATATGTCATCGACGGCAACGGCGGCACGCTCATCGCGGGTCTGTCCGACATGCATGGCCATATGGGACAGAACTCAGCGCTTCTGAACGTGCTGGCTGGCGTCACTTTCGTGCGTGACATGGGCAATGACAATGAGGTGCTCGGTGAGCTGATCAACAAGATCGAGACCGGCACGCTGGCAGGCCCGCGCATCGTCCGCTCCAGCTTCATCGAAGGCAAGAGCCCCTACAATTCCAATAACGGCATCATCGTCACCAGTCAGGAAGAAGCCAATGAGGCGGTCCGCACCTCCTGCGAGGCCGGCCACTTCTTCATGATCAAGATCTACAACTCGATGAAGGGTGAGTGGGTGCCTGAAATGGTCGATATCGCGCATGAGTGCGGCCTGAAAGTGGCTGGGCATGTCCCGGCTTTCTCGCGCGCGAATGCCATGGTGGAAGCCGGCTATGATGAGCTGACCCATATCAACCAGGTGATGCTGGGCTGGGTGCTCGAAGACGAGGAAGATACTCGGACCCTCTTGCGCCTGACCGCGCTATCGCGCCTTCCGGATGTCGATCTGGATAGCCCGCAGGTTCAGAAAACCATCGATTTGATGGTGGAGAACGATGTCTCCATCGACCCGACGCTGGCGATCCATGAGGCGCTTCTCCTGTCGCGCAATGGCGAGACGCGGGCCGGTGTCGCCGATTATATCGACCACATGCCGGTTGGTGTGCAGCGGGGCGCCAAACAGGCCTGGTCGAACATCGAGACCCCGGAAGATGATGCGGCCTATGCTGGCGCGTTCGACCAGATTGTCGAGACGCTATCGAAGATGCGCGAAGCCGGTATCACGATCTGGTTCGGCACCGATATGGGCGGCGCCTTCAACCAGCACCGCGAAATGGAGCTCTACCAGGACGTCGGCTTCACCCCCGGCGAAATCCTGACACGCTCCACGCAGGAGGCGGCCGACTATCTCGGCATGGGCGACGAAATTGGCTCCATCGAGACTGGCAAGAAAGCTGACTTCTTCCTGGTGCCGGGCAATCCGCTGGATGACCTTGCCGCGATCAAGACCGTACAGCTCGTCATGAAAGATGGCACCGCCTACTTCCCGAGCGAGATCTATCCAGCCTTTGGCATCGAGCCATTCGTGGACGCGCCTGAAGTGGTGGCACCTGATGCGGCCGAGGCGGAGTGACAGACATTGTCATTCACGTCGACGCTGATGCCTGCCCGGTAAAGGACGAGGTCTACAAGGTGGCGGTGCGGCATGAGCTGCCGGTCAACATCGTGGCCAACAGCTTCATGCGCGTGCCGCAGCACAGGCTGTTCACGCGTGTGACGGTGCCTGAAGGCCCGGACATCGCCGATGACTGGATCGCAGAGCGGGCAGGCCCGCATACGATTGTGATCACGTCCGACATCCTGCTGGCAGAGCGCTGCATCAAGGTGGCGGCGCGCGTCCTCTCGCCGAAAGGCAAGGCGTTTACGGCGAACTCCATCGGTCAGGCCGTCGCGACGCGGGCGATCATGGAAGACCTGCGCGGTATGGGTGAGCAGACGAGCGGGCCAGCCGCCTTCAAGCCGGCCGACCGGTCAAACTTCCTGTCGGCGCTCGAAGTGGAAATCCAGAAGCTTAAGCGGGCGCTTTAGCGCTTTCTGGCAACGATGAAGTGAGCCGTGATGCCCTTCTTGTCGGGATAGAAGCTCTCGACCTGCTCGAAACCGGCCTCGTCGAGCATTCTGTCTAGGTCCGTTTTCGAAAGATAAGTGACGTGCGGCGCCTTTCCGGCAAGCTTCATCAAAGGAATGAGAAACCGAAGCATCGAATAGCCATCCTTCAGGCAGGCCGTGCTCTGAATGAAGTAGCCGCCCGGTTTCAAGAGAGCGCGGACCTTTTTCGTGACGGCCTCCGGGTCGCGGCAGAGGTGAAGAATATTGAGCCCAAGAACGACATCGAAACTGTGGCCGTCCGGGTCGAAGTCCTCAATGCCAATGCGTTGGAAATCGACATTCTGGATATCGGCTTCAGCAGCCTTTACCCGGCCGACATCAAGCATGTTCTGGGCGAGGTCGGTTGCCAGTATGTAATTGACGTGAGGCGCGTGCAGGAGCGCGGTTGAGCCAGTCCCGCAGCCAAACTCGAAAACGCTACTCTGCGGCGTCAGATATTTTCGCGTGATCGCGAGCTTCTTCTCATAGGTTTCCTGGTCCGTGACAGGCTGACTGGCGTATTTCGACGCCAGCCTGTCCCAGAAGCGTTGATCGCTCTTCGACGCTGATTTCATGTCCCCTGCCCCCAATGTCCCGACCTTACGCTTTAGGCGCCCGCATGAGGTCAGGGTCAAGGTCTTCCAGGGACGTGGCACCAAGAAGCGCCATGATGCGCCGAAATTCGTCTTCCAGAATTGCGAGCGCCTTCTCGACGCCCCGTTCGCCGCCGGCCCCGAGGCCATAAAGCGAGGCGCGACCGAGCGCGACACCCGTTGCGCCGCGCATGAGGAGTTTCACGATATGCGCGCCGCGCCGCACGCCGCCATCGGCGATGATGTCTGCGCGCCCGGCAACAGCCTCTACGATTTCAGGCAACAGGTCGATGACCGGTACGGCCGTATCAAGCTGGCGGCCGCCATGATTGGAGACCCAGACCGCATCCGCGCCAATCTCGATGGCGCGCTTTGCATCCTCGCCGCGCGAGATGCCCTTGATCGCAAAGCCCCCTTCCCACGCGTCCCGCATCCAGCTGACATCATCCCAGGTTGTCGAGCGCGAGAATTGCTCGTTTATAAAGCCGATCACGCCCCCCGTTTCACCTGCATTTCCGCCGCGCAGGTGAGCAAAATTAGCTGGGGTTATTCGCGGTGTGCGTACCAGGTCCCAGAGCCAGCGTGGCCGGGCTAGAATCTGGCTGGCGACTTTCAGGTT
>Ga0208965_1000196_pt1 | contig 29674 bp, 28 predicted proteins | sample AOAMet1_07_M0_10_2_FD_188230 | JGI IMG/M metagenome (GOLD analysis project Ga0208965, IMG submission 188230) | Ammonia-oxidizing marine microbial communities from Monterey Bay, California, USA - CAN11_07_M0_10 (SPAdes) | ecosystem: Environmental > Aquatic > Marine > Intertidal zone | place...
TCCTAACGGCACTCAACGAATATGGCCGCAAGCACGGCATCGGCCGGCTCGACCTTCTGGAAAACCGCTTTGTCGGCATGAAGTCGCGCGGGATGTACGAAACCCCCGGCGGCACCATCCTGCTGACCGCCCATCGCGGCATCGAACAGGCCTGCCTCGACAAGGGCTCGGCCCACCTCAAGGATGAGCTGATGCCGAAATATGCAGAGCTCATCTACAATGGCTTCTGGTGGAGCCCGGAGCGCGAAATGCTTCAGGCCGCCATCGACCATTCCCAGCGCTATGTCGAAGGCGAGGTCCGCCTCAAGCTCTACAAGGGTAATGTCATCCTTGTCGGCCGGTCATCCCCTTACTCGCTCTACAGCGAGAAGATCGTCACCTTCGAAGACGATCACGGCGCCTATGACCAGAAAGACGCCGAAGGCTTCATCAAGCTGAACGCGCTGCGTCTGCGCTTGCTGGCTGGCCGCGATAAAAAAGCCGGGAAGAATTAGGAATGCTGGAGTTTATCAAAGAACACTCCCAGACCATTCTTATATTCCTCATTGCCGTCGTCGCGCTCTACGTCGCGTATCAGCAGCACCTGACGAGCAGGAAGAAATTCAAGCTCGCCATGTTCGACAGGCGACTGGTGATCTACGACGCGCTCAAGGATTTCCTCGTGTCTTTTCAGCGGGACCTTACGATCGATTTTGAGCAGTTGCAGGATATGCGGCGCCAGCTCGCCGGGGCCGAATTCCTGTATGGCCAGAAGGTCGTCACGCTCAATCAGGAAATCATCGATTTTGCCGTCGAATATATAACCGTCCAGGACACGCTGAAAGAGGTCGAACACCTCTCCGATGATGAGCGCCGCCCTACCTTGCAAAGGGAAAAGGCCCTGACCCTACGCCTCGTTGCAGCCCTTGACCGGGTGCACGAGGCCTACAAGCCTTACCTCCATTTTACGCGCGTGAAGTAGGGGTGAGGCACGGCGCCCAGGCGCGCTGCCCGACCGCGGCGTTGATACCCCGCCGCCCTCCCGCTATCTCTCCGCGCCATGACAAAGCCGCTGCACACTTGGCGTTGTCTCTAGCAACGTGACGCGCCCTCGATAAGCGGCGCGACCGCCGAGGCTTTGTCTTCAATTCTGAAAAGCTGAATAGCCTCCGCAGAGCCCTCCAATGGGCAATTGCGTCCGAAGATACCTGCGAAGGCAGGTATCCATAGTGCGCCGCCGACTATGCTCGTGACGACGGTTGGCTTGGCACCGGTTGCACCATGGGTCCCTGCCTTCGCAGGGACCTCCGGCCTCTCATGCGTTTAGTAGAGCCAGATCGGACACTTCTTATCCGATTTCCCAGCGAAAGCTGGGGCCCATGGCAGTTGAAAGCGATCCTGCCCCAACCGGCCGCCACTTCCATGCCGCGCTGCAAATGCGGTCCATTCCCAAATTGGAGTGGCAGGGTAATGGGGCCCCGGCGGCCGTCCAGTTTCCTGACCCGTCCAGTACGCAACTTTCCGTATAGCCCGACCTGTGAGGCGGTCGCATTCTGCCATCCAGCCAACAGCGCGGTGGGAGGCGCGAGATCCATGAGCAAACTGACAGTCGATCCGCTAGCCATTGGCGCTCTCGCAGGCTTTGGCGCCCTTGTCGCTATCGTCCTTGGCATCACGATCTGGTTCATCCGCCAGTCGACAAAGAAACCGGGTGAGCTTTAGCCTCGCCAAAATCACCAATCGACAACTCCGGCTCAAAGCACGCATAATCATGGGAACCCCCACACTCCGGAGCCCGTCATGCGCCTCATACCTGCTTCCCTAACACTCCTCGCCCTGACCCTGCCAGCGGCCGCAGAGCCTGCAAACCACGATGTTTTCGGCACGTTCTATACAGCGGCTGGCACATCCCGTGTGACCATTGAAGACTGCGGCGATGGCAGTCCGTGCGGACGCGTCAGCGCGGTCAATCCGGATACGTTGCAGCCTGGCACCAACCCTGAAGACTTGCGCACCAAGGCGGGAGATCCCGTCATTGGCCTCCTCATCCTTGAAGGCTTCGAGCAGAAGCGAAGCGACTGGCGCGGCGGCACGATCTATGACCCGGAGAACGACAAGACCTATGCGGCCCGCATCAAACGTCTCGAAGATGGCGACCTCGAACTGAAAGGCTGTGTCGGCCCAATCTGCCAGACGCAGGTCTGGCCAGCGTATGAGGGCGAGTAGCCCCAGGCGCCCCTCTCCATGAACGGGGAGGGAGAAGAGCGCCCGCCCGTATCGAACGAAACCCGCCGATACGCCTTCTCAAATTGAACGCTGCCGCCTGCACCCCCTTCCCGCCAGGCGGGGAGGGTTGGGGTGGGGCCCTTTGCGGCAAAAGCCTGTGGCCTCTCACACACATTGACGCCCCATGCCAAGCGGCACATCTAGCCGCCCATGCAGATACGCTCATTTCAGTCCAAAGACCTTGGCCCGCTCTATGCCATCAATCAGGCCGGCGTGCCGGGCGTCGGCCATGCGGAAACAGAAGAAGACCTCGGCGCTCTGATCTCAATGGGCACCTGTCTCGTGGCGATCAGCGATGACCGCATACCGATCGGCTTCATCAACCTCGTCGCGCCCGGCACAGCCGCTTATAGCAGCGACAATCTGCGATGGATCGAAGACTGGATGGCGCGCGAGAAGGTCAGCGCCCACTATGTGGACAGGATCGCCATCAGCGAGACCGCGCGCGGACAGCGACTGGGCGAAGCGCTCTATCGCGCCGCATTCGAAGCTGCAAAGCCGAACGTCTATCTTTGCTGCGAAGTAAATACCGACCCCGATAATCCGGGCTCACACCGCTTTCATCAGAGGCTGGGATTCACTGCGATAGGCGACCATCGCTACCGCGCGAACTATGCCGTCCGGTTCTACGCGCGCGATCTGTAAATAAGCGCCTGAATGGGCGCCTCAGGCGGCGCTTTCAAAAAAATCCTTGCCCTCAATCGCTGCGAGGACCTTGTCCATTGCCGGGCTTAGATGCTTTTCACTAAGCTTTGAAAGGACCTCATCCAGCACCATGCGGAACTGGATGGTAGAGCCATCGCTACCCATGCTTTTGGCGCCAATCGCGCCCATCAGCGCGCGGCCCTTTTTGTTCTCCCAGAGCACGTCAGCGATGAGCTCCACAAAACCGGCCTTGCTGGACTCAGCCGCGAGCAGAGCAATCAGAAGACGCGCCAGCCCCTTGCTGTGCCAGGCATCGAGCAAACCGATTGAGAAATCGCCGCGCTTGTCATCTTCGCTGCTGCGCTGCGCATGGACAGCACCGATAATCGGCTTGTCTTCCTTGCTCTCATCGATAGCAGCCCAGGCAATATGCTTGTTGCCGTCTACATCCGACAGGCGGCGTACCACATGGTCAGGCAAGGTCGCCGCACCATTAAAGAACCGCAGATAGCGCGAATGGCTCGATAGCTGACTGATGGCATGACGAAGGGCGCCCTCATCACCGGGCACCATCGGACGAAGGCGCACAAGGTCGCCGTCCAGTGTCTCGATCAAGATGTCTCGTGCCATTTGCTGCGCCTGCTCAATAAATTATGCTGCACCTGCGAAATAAGATGTCTGGTAGAACTTTCCAAGGCCTTTATGGCCGCACCTGCCATGCATTTTGGCACAGCAGCTGGACGCTATCAAAACGGCCCTGACTTGACGCGGTTCCCCCGAACGTAATGATCCACATGAAGACGTGACCAGGGGGATGGCATGGACGGGCCAATAAAGCTCAGTTTTCTTATTGTCGTCGCGACCGGAGCATTTGCGATCGCAATACTGAGCTTCAGCGGTTCGGTCTGGCCTTATGCCGACGTCGGCAATGCGAGGGCGCATCTCGCTTTTGCCAATGCAGCGAGCTTTGTGACCTTTGTGTGCTGTCTTCTGGTTTTTGCGGGCGGCACTATTGCGAGTGCGCGTGTGCCTGCGTGGCATGCACGCGCAACCAACGTGCTATCCGGCCTGATCTTCCTGACCGGTCTGTTCTTGGCCGGAATTCAGGTTACCGAAGCGATGAACGAGTGGTTCGATCCGGCGCCGCGTATGCCGGAATTCATGATCTCCATGACCCGCATCGGCATGCTGCTCGCTCTGGCTTGGCTTCTCGGCTCTGCAATTCTCGCCGCTCGCTACGTCCTCAACAGACGCAGAAAATGAGGCAGGCGCCTAGCCGACGCACTCGTCGATGACGGCGCGGATAGCTTCATTTACGGGCAGGACCAGAAGTGGGTGCCCTTCTGCGGCGACCGCAAACCTCTCTGAATACACCATGTCTTCCAGACCGGGCTCTGTCGGCGCAAGCCTCGCCATGGCGATCGGCATCACATCGCCCGCATCGCGCCAATAACCGCTTGCATGCGCCTCGTTTGTGAAGACGCCAAGCCGCACGCGCTCATCAGTCGTGACATCGATCGAGCGGGTCATGACGACCTTACCTGCCTCGGGGTCGCAGCCCATTGTGAAGATCGCCTCTGACTCAGGCGGGCCGAACATCGCTTCATCGCCATTCATGAACCAGTCGCCATCTGTGAGGTCGAGTTCTGAAAGCGCCTCGGCGGGGCGCAAATCGCTCGCGTCGACCCGCTCGACGCGAGCACCTTCGGCAGCTTCGTTTGCTTCTATCTCGCCGGAAGCGGCAGGATCTACTGAAGCGGTGTTAGCTTTGTTCGGGTCGGCCGATCGCTCAGGCGTCGTTTCAGGTTCTGCGCTTTCAGGGCTGCATGCCGCCATCAAGGACAGTGCTGCCGCAATGATGATGCGCGAGAAGAAGCCTGATTTTGGCACGTTCGGTTTCATTGCGTATCCTTGTCTCTGGACCAGTTATCGTGACGGCTAACGTCCGTCTTCACGTTTTGATCCGCTTTCCCCACATAAGGCCAAGCTTGCGCCTGTCGGCTATCTTCATCGCTGGGCCCATCCGGTCGGAAACTATCTTTTCTGTGGGAAACTGAAGAAACACCACCACTACACCGTCACTTTCATGGAAATTCGCCAGCCTTCCCACATCGCCAGACCCACCGAGGTCTGCTAGGCAGGGCCGCGATGTCCAGCACCTACACTTATGACGGAAAAGAGCCTGTCAGGCTCAATAAATGGATGGCCAGCCTCGGCATCTGCTCGCGCCGTGAGGCAGAAGCGCTTATTTCTCAAGGCTCTGTGTCGGTCGAGGGCGGGAAGGTCAGCGAGCCGGGTCACAAGATAGAACCCGGCCAGACCATGACGCTCGCCGGCAAGGCGACAAAGGCGCTCGACGACCAGCTCACCGTCGTCCTGCACAAGCCTGTTGGCCATGTCTCAGCCCAGCCAGAAGGCGAGCAGATCCCCGCCATCCGGCTGGCGACGCAGGATAATCTCATCGGAAAAGCGCCAAAGATACCGGGCCGTAATCCGAACTTTGCCCCGCTCGGCCGGCTCGATATGGATTCGCGTGGGCTGCTCTTGCTCTCTGAAGACGGCGTCCTTGCCAAGGCCGTCATCGGCCCCTCTTCAGCACTCGAGAAAGAGTACCTCGTCACCGTTCAGGGCCAGGTCAACGAGCCCGTCATCAACAAACTGCGGCACGGCCTTTCGCTCGATGGCAGAAGGCTGAAAGCCGCCAAGGTGGAGCAGGTCTCTCCGGGCCGCTTGCGCTTTGTGTTGCGCGAGGGCCGCAACCGTCAGATCCGCCGGATGTGCGAGCTTGTTGGCCTTGTTGTTGTTGATCTTTTCCGCGTTCGGATCGGGCCGCTTGAGCTTGCTTCCTTGCCAGAAGGCAAGTGGCGCGCCCTTACGAGTGAAGAGCGCGCCGCACTGATCAAGGCTTCGGCGTTTTTGCCGGACGCTTCCGGCGGATCGACGGCCAAAAAAGCTTCAACCAGATCCAGAGGAAAATCCCGATCAGGACCAGCCAGGGCAGGCCAATCGCGAAAGCGGTGATGACCGCGGCTAGCGCGCTGGAAAGATTGTGAAAAAAGTCGCCGATCGCCTCGCCTAGCGGGTTCGATCTGGAGTTTGAGAAGGCGGGGAGCTTTGTCTCGTATGAGACATCCAGCGACGACATCGACACCCGCAGGCGAAGCGCCCGAAGCTGGGCTTCGGTTGACTCGATCTCGCCGATCACCCGCGCCAGTTCACGCTCGATCTGGAGCAGGTCACCAAGTGTGCCATCGCGCCGCTCAAGAAGGCCTTCGAGCCGCGAGCGCAATGTCCGCTGCGCATCAAGACGGGCGCCTGTGTCGATGATTGAGCGGGTCAGGTCTTCTGCGCGGGTAGAGCGCGAGGTAATCTCGCCCTCGGCAGCCTCTGTCTGGTCTTCGATATTGCCCAGAAACCCTTCAATCCAGTCCGGCGTCGCCCGTATCGAGACGTTGCCAGAGACATAGTCTTCATTCGAATTATAGGTGTTCGAGTTGACCACGATGCAGGTGTTGGTGCCGGCAGACTGGCAGGCTTCGACATGGCCTTGTAGCATCGACTCGACGGCGCCTTTGGGCAGGCGCAGACCGACCGAATGGCTATAGGCGATATATTGCTGCGCGCCGGGTTCGACCTCTGGCGTGTCGGGTGTTGGCGCGGGCTCTGAATAGGCCGCGTCCCCAGCGCCTTTGCCAGCAACGGCATAGTCACTGGCTGACTCTTCCATCATCGGCGCGGCCTGGGGCCGGTCATACTCACTGCTACTGCTTTCACCCGAGCCGCCGCAACCGGCGACAAGGGCCATCGCGACGAGCGCGGGGCTGATTTTCCTGAACATTTGCATCCCTCCACTGAATGAAGGGACAGTGTGAGCGTCCGCGATCGGCAAAATTAAGGCGAGATCAGGGCCTTGGTCCGAACGTGGTCTTGCCTGGCTCCTGACGCCGCCGGGCATGGTGAACGAAATCGACCAGAAGCGGCCGGGTTTCACGCGGGTCGATAATCTCTTCGGCGAAGAAGGCCTCAGCGGTGCGGAACGGGTCCTCCATCGCCTCGAACTTCTTGTAGAGCTCCGCCAGCAGCGCCTGTTTGTCGTCGGTCTCGGACAGTTCTTTCCGGAATGCCGCTTCGATGCCGCCCGCCATGGGCAGAGAGCCCCAATTGCCGGACGGCCAGCAATAGCGCCATTTCGCCTTGGTCGGGTTCATCATGGCGGAGCCTGCAAGCCCGTAGGCCTTGCGGATCACGACTGCGCAAACCGGCACCGTTGCCTGATAGACAGCCGCCATGGCGCGCACACCCTTGCGCGTGACGCCTGCGGTCTCGTGGCGCACACCCACGGCAAAGCCCGCGCAATCAACAAAGTGAACGACCGGCAGATGGAAGGTCGAGCAGAGATCCATATGGCGGATGACCTTCTCGCAGACATCGGCGGTCCACGCCCCGTCCAGGAAGAACGGATTGCCCGCCATGATGCCGACCGGATGACCATCAATGCGGGCCAGCCCCGTCACAATGCCCCTGCCCCACTGGCTGCCGATCTCGAAGAAGCTGCCCTTGTCGACAGTGGCTTCGATGATTTTCTGCGGCTTGTAGGGGGTCTTGCCGTCCTCCGGCACGATGGAGATCAGGCTTTCTTCGCGGCGGTCCGGGTCGTCCGTCGGCTCACTCACCGGCGGCAATTCATGGACTGAAGATGGCAGGTAGGAGAGGAAGCGTTTGGCCGCCTTGAAGGCATCAGCTTCGGTATCAACGACGTCATCGACCGTGCCGTTTTTGGCCTGAATCTCCCAGCCGCCCAGCTCCTCTTTCGAGACATCCTCGCCAATCGCGATCGCCACCGGCGGGCCGGCCACGAACACCTGTGAGAGCTCTTTTACCATCACTGAATAATGGCTCGCGCCGACGCGCCCTGCCCCAAGCCCTGCACAGGGCCCGAGCGCGAGCGAGACCATCGGGATTTCGCCCATGCCGTCGACGATAAGCTCCCAGCTTGGGGTTTCGGGAATATAGGTGCGTGGATCTTTCAGGAACATCTTGATGGAGCCGCCGCCGCCCGTGCCATCGATTAGTTGGACCAGCGGCATACGGTATTCGACCGCCTGTTTCAGCGCGATCACCGTCTTGCCCCGGATCGAAGCATCAGCGGCCCCGCCGCGGACGGTGAAATCGTCGCCAAGCACCATGGCGGGACGACCATCAAGCTTGGCGCGGCCGACCACGGAATTGGACGCCATGAAGCTCTCCAGCTTCTCATCCTCATCATAGGTCGCGACGCCGGCAATCTTCCCGATCTCGTGGAAACTTCCCGGGTCGACCAGAAAGGACACACGTTCGCGGACGGTAAGCTTGCCCCGGCCGCGTTGCCGCGAAACCGGCTCTTCGCCGCCCATCTTTTCCGCCATGCGTTCCCGCCGGCGAAGCTCTTCTATCGACTTCTCCCAAGACATAGGTACAGCTAGACGATGTGCCCTAGAGTCAGGTCAAGAGCCGATGTAGAAATGGGCACTCGTACTGGCTCGAATTTTGCAATCAGGTGACCATGATGATGAGATCCTTGCTTCGCAATTCGTTTCTTGGCGCAGCCTGTCTGTCGGCTGTCTCATTCATGGCCTCAGCGCAGGATGCCAGCACGGAGACCGGCCTTACCGGTCTCAAGTGCAATGCCCTCACAGGAACGGAACAGGTCCTCACCGAGAACAACGAGACCTATCTGATCTTTGGCGAGATCCATGGCACGCGCGAAGCCCCGCGCGCTTTCGGTGAAATCATCTGTGAGGCGGCGAAACAGGGCCCGACAGTCGTCGGCATTGAGCGTCCCGCCAATCTGACACGCGCCATGCAGACCTTTGTCGACAGCGATGGCAGCGATGACGCCCGCTTCAACCTGCTCCGGGGCTTCTTCGACGGGACCGATTGGGGCCTTTCAAGCCAGGCTTTCCTCGATCTCTTTGTCCGGATGCAGGAGTTGAAAGCGCAAGGCGCTGACATTCGCATGATCGGTTTCACATCAACCCGAATTGTCGGCGAAGGCAGCCAGACACCTTATGAAAAGGCGCTCGCAGGCGAACTTCAGCGCGCCAGCGCGCGCAACCCCGACGCCCGCATTCTGGTACTTGTCGGCAATCTGCACGCCCGCCTCGAATCCTACCCCGAACTGGGAGACCGCCCGGGCTTCGACCCGATGGCGATGCATCTGCCTGAAGGCGAAGTGCTGAGCTTCAATATCGCCCATACCGGCGGCACAGCGCATATGTGCGGTGCTGAAGGCTGCGGTCCCCTGCCTGTCGATGACAAGTCGCGCCCCTATGAAGACGGCCTCATGCTGACCGACCGCGATTCCCGCTATAATGGCATCTGGAATATCGGCCCGATCACGGCATCGCCGCCGGTCGGCAAGCGGTACTAGAAACTGCTCTTTTCGGGGCACTCACGCTGGTCGGAAGTCGGCCGTGTTGCGACAAGCATGACACACACGTCATTCTTTCGCCTTTGCCTCTTGCCATTGGCGTCCCGGCACGGCTTTATCCCCTCCGAGTCCAATTCGAGGAGGCTTTCATGGATCTCGCAACTCTCACTGCAAAAGCGAACGAAGCAGTGTCTGCTGGCGGCGATTTCACCAAAAAGGTGAAGTTCGACTTTGGCGATGCCGGCAAGCTGTTCATCGACGGCGCTAATGGCAATGCCGACAATTCCGACGGCGACGCAGACGCGACTGTGAAGGTCGACTGGGATGACTTCCAGAAGCTCGTTGCTGGTCAGCTCGACCCGACAATGGCATTCATGCAAGGCAAGCTGAAAGTCCTCGGCGACATGTCTGTCGCCATGCAGCTGCAAAGCCTGATGAAGAAGTTCAACTAGGCTTTTCCGGGCAGGCAGGCCAGCAAGGCTTGCCGCCGTATCGGTTCAAAAGGCGCTGTGCGGCTATCAGCTGCCGGCGCCTTTTTTCTTTGCTAGGCAGGCATATGGACCAGCGAGAAAGAGATCGGCGAAGCAGCTTTGTTCTGCTGGATCAGAACCCGGCGCCAGACGGCGCTGAGCTTGTCTGGTTCAAGGGGATGGCGGGCCGCAGCCTGCGGGCCTGCCTCGCCCCTTCACCGCGCAGTACGCCGCGTGGAACCGCAATTATCTGCCCAGGCCGTACCGAGTTCATCGAGAAGTATTTCGAAACAGCCCGCGACCTGCAGGCCCGCGGTTTTGCCATCGTTATTCTGGACTGGCCCGGTCAGGGCCTCTCGGACCGGCTGCTGGACGACCCGAAGAAAGGTCATATCGACCGGTTCGAGACCTTTATGAGCGCCCTGCGCAATGGGCTCGACGCCATGCCGGGTGACTTGCCCCGACCCTATGTCTGTGTGGCGCACTCCATGGGCGGGGCTATCGCACTGGCGGCAATGGCCCGCAAACTGGTGCGGATGGATGCGGCCGCATTCTCTGCGCCGATGTGGGGTCTGCCGGTCAATCTGGCGGTGCGCTATATCATCTGGGCGATGCGCGCCGTCGGGCGCGATGGCGACTATGCGCGAAAGCCCGGCCCGCCTGAAACGTTTGAGAACAATATCGTCACGCATGACCGCGAACGCTGGCAGCTTCAACGCGACCTCATTGCTGCCGCACCCGAACTTGAGGTGGGCTCGATGACCTGGGGATGGCTCGGCGCTTCGCTCGACATCCTGAACGAGACATGCAAACCGGCCCTGCTGCGTGGGGTGGACTGCCCCATTTTTGTCGCCAGCGCCGGGGATGAGCAGCTTGTCGATAACAAAGCGCATGCGAGGGTCGCGAAGCGTCTTCCGGACTGCACTCATATGGAAATCGCGGGCGCGCGGCATGAGATCCTGATGGAGCAGGACGTATATCGCGATCAGTTCTGGGACGGGTTCGACCAGTTGCTCGCGAGGTCAGGCCTTTAATTCGTCCGTCCAAGCTCCAGATCACTTCTACCGGCCAGACGCATCCTGCACAGCAGCCGGACGGCAGGGGGCCGTGACATGATAAAGATCCACCACCTCGAAGACAGCCGCTCGCAGCGCATTCTGTGGCTGCTGGAAGAACTTGGCCTTGACTATGAGGTCATCCGCTATGAGCGCGACCCGCAGACGCGGCTGGCACCCGATGCGCTGCGAGCCATCCATCCGCTCGGCAAGTCGCCTGTTCTGGAAGAAGGCGACGTCATCGTCGCCGAGACGGGTGCCATCATCGAATATGTCATCGATACGCATGCCGCTGGCCGCCTGAAACCCGCCGCTGGCACAGCCGATCAGCGTGCCTGGACCTACTGGATGCATTATGCCGAGGGGTCTGCCATGCCGCCGCTTCTAATGAAGCTGGTATTCCAGATGCTGCCGCAGAATGCGAACCCGCTTGTGCGTCCGGTGGTGAAGGCAATCACATCGAAGGCAGAGAACGGGTTCATCGACCCGCGCCTGAAAGAGCACATCGAGTTCTGGGAGAGCTCGCTAGCGTCCACGGGTTGGTTTGCCGGCAGCGATTTTACCGCCGCCGACATTATCATGAGTTTTCCGTTGGAGGCAGCGGCCAGCCGAAGCGGCGCCGCCCACTATCCAAACATCTCAGGCTTCCTGACCCGCATTCATGAACGCCCTGCCTATAAGCGGGCGCTGGATCGCGGCGGGCCTTACGCCTACGCTTGAGGCTTATGGGGCCGCATCCAGCGTCTTGTTTGGCTCCGACTGGAGCTGGATGTAGTTCTGGATACCGATGCGCTCGACGAGTTCCATCTGGGTTTCCAGATAGTCTATGTGCTCTTCTTCGCTCGCGAGGATCTTCAGGAAGAGATCGCGTGTGACGTAGTCGCGGCAGCTCTCAGCGTGCTCCATACCGTCGCGCAGGACCGGACAGGCCTCACGCTCAAGCTCGAGATCGCTGGCGAGAATTTCCTCGACCGTCTCGCCAATCTTCAGTTTGCCGAGATCCTGCAGGTTTGGCAGGCCACCGAGGAAGAGGATGCGCTGGATCAGCCAGTCGGCATGCTCCATCTCCTCAATCGATTCCTTGTACTCATGCTCACCAAGGATGGAGACCCCCCAATCCATAAGCATGCGCGAGTGGAGGAAGTACTGATTGATCGCCGTCAGCTCATTCTTGAGACAGGCGTTCAGGAATTCGATGACTTTCGGGTCGCCCTTCATGGTGCACTCCTGAGGTCGAAGGTTTCTGTTATTCGCCGGAATACCACCGAAAAGCACCGATTCAAGCAAAAAAGTTGTATAAAATCAGATGCTTATGATAGTGAGAAGCAATTGCACAGATGCGTTGCCCGAAGCGGCTGTTTTAATTTAAGTTTGTCTTGAACGGAGGCGCCGGGCGCCAGGCGATTATTCTGCAGCGGCCTGAAGTGGCTCTACTGCGGTCGCGTCGACGCGCTCTGAAATCATTTCGCCAATCGTCGTCCTGCACTTGCCACAGTTAAAGGCGCAACCGTGATGGGCCTGGACCGCTTCGGGGCTGCGTGCACCGGCATCGACCGCGTCGCGGATGCCGGAATCATTAATGCGTCTGCAAATGCAAATGATCATGGTTCTCAACTAGAGACTTTGAGAATGAATGTCAATCGAAAGAGGTGCAGCCTCGTTGTCTGCCCCGTGCAGCGCCATGCGCCTGCCCCAGCTTGACCGCACGTCCCTGCCCTTCTACCTCCGCCACAGTTTAATCGGACTTGAGTGGAGACATCATGGGCACGCTTCCAGAGCTTGCAGGCACGGCGAAGGCATGGCCTTTCGAACAGGCACGTGCGCTGCTGAAACGGCTCGAGAATATGGAGCGTGCGGGCAAACCCAAACAGGGCCCGGTCACGTTCGAGACGGGCTATGGTCCTTCCGGCCTTCCTCATATCGGCACGTTCGGCGAAGTCGTCCGCACAACGATGGTGCGCACAGCCTTCGAAACGCTGACCGAGGGCAAGTATGAAACGCGCATGATCTGCGTGTCAGACGACATGGACGGCATGCGCAAGGTCCCGCCGACGGTGCCGAACCCGAAGGACCTGGAAGCCTATATGCAGATGCCGCTGACGGCAGTGCCGGACCCGTTCGGCACGCATGAAAGCTATGGCGCGCATATGGGCGCACGCCTCTGCGCCTTCCTGGACAGCTTTGGTTTTGAGTATGAGTTCAAGTCGGCGACGACGCTCTACAAGACCGGCGTGTTCGATGAGGCGCTGCTGCGGGCGCTCGAAAAGTTCGATGAGATCATGGCGGTCATGCTGCCGACGCTCGGCGCAGAGCGTCAGGCGACCTATTCGCCCTTCCTGCCGATCTCACCGTCGACCGGCCGCGTGCTCTATGTACCGATGAAGGCAACCGACGCGAAGGCCGGTACGATCACCTTTGAGGACGAAGACGGCACGGACGTCACGATTCCTGTCACGGGCGGCAACACCAAGCTTCAGTGGAAGCCGGATTTTGGCATGCGCTGGGCAGCGCTCGGCGTCGATTTCGAGATGTTCGGCAAGGACCACCAGGACAATGCGCCGATCTATTCAAAGATCTGCAAGATCCTCGGCAGTCAGCCGCCGCAGCAATACGTCTATGAGCTCTTCCTCGATGAGAAGGGCGAGAAGATTTCCAAGACCAAGGGCAATGGCATCTCGGTCGAGGACTGGCTGGCCTATGCGCCGCAGGAAAGCCTTTCGTTGTTCCAGTTCCAGAAGCCACGCGTAGCGAAGAAGCTTTATTTCGACGTTATCCCGAAGGCGGTTGATGAGTATCTGACCTTCCTCTCGAAGTACCCGGAAGAAGAGCCTGCGCGCCAGATCGAGAACCCCGTTTGGCATATCCATTCCGGCAATCCGCCGGAAGGCGATACGCCTGTGTCCTTCGCGCTGCTGCTCAACCTCGTCAGCGCCGCAAACACAGAGACCAGGGAACAGCTCTGGGACTTCATCTCGCGCTATGCGCCGGAAGCCAGCGCGGAAAGCCATCCCTTCCTCGACAAGCTCGCCGGCTATGCGATCCGCTATTATGAGGACTTCGTGAAGCCGACCAAGGTCTACCGTGCGCCCGACGAGAAAGAGCGCGCGGCGATGGAAGACCTCGCAAACCGCCTGTCATCCCTTGAGGGTGAAGCCGACGCCGAAACGCTCCAGAATCTGACCTTTGAAATCGGCAAGACCCACGAGTTCGAGAACCTTCGCGACTGGTTCAAGGCGCTTTACGAAGTGCTGCTCGGCCAGAGCCAGGGCCCGCGCTTTGGCGGCTTTGCGGCCCTCTATGGCGTGCACGAAACGGCGAGGCTGATAAAGGGGGCGCTGGCGCGGGACACAGAATCGGCTTGAGGCTGAGCGCATGAAAGCGCTCTTCCTTGCCCCGCTCGCTCTTTATGCCCTGTCCGGCTGCCTTGCCGCCAGGGTCGCCGGTGCCACGGTTGGCGCGATCGGCTCTGGCGTCGAACTGGCCGGCAAGACGGTCTATTATACAGGCAAGGGCGCTGTCGGCCTTGTCTCTGGCGGTGACGGCGTGCCCGTCACAGTTGCCGACGATATCGGCAACATTGAGCGCGGGCGCCTGAAACTGACGGTCCGGTTCAAAGATCGCGGTGACATGTATGTCAGCGACCGGATCATTCCGGCGCGGGCCTTGGAAGACGAACTCGATACGCTCTCCGAGCGAGATGACGTTGTCGACGTCTATGTCGACCGCCCCTGATCAACCCGGTTAACCAATAAAACCTGTCTATTTCCAAGGCCTGCCTTAAGAGTTTTCCGCCAGCCTTCATCCAGGCAATGAGGGGGCTCGCGCATGAGGGGGCTGATTGGGTCGCTGTTGATCGCGACCGGGCTTACGTCCGGCTGCACGGTGGCCAAGGTTACAGGCGAAGCAGCCGCCCTGCCCTTCAAGGGCGCCTATCATGGGACGCGCGCGACCGGCACAGGCCTATACTATACCGGACGCGGTGCGTACGCTGTCGGTAAAGGTGCCTACCATGTCGGCAAGTTTCCGATCGAAGTGGCCGACGGTGTTCTCGATACATCCGCGCGGGTGCTGACACTCACCATCATGACGCTGAACGCGGCCGGACAGGTCAGCTCGATAAGCAAGGACATTGCTGCGGCGTCACTCTACGCAGAACTTGCGGCACTGGAGAGCAGCGCGAGCGTGATGGAAGTGATCGTAAATGTCGCGAGCTGATCCAAAGAAAAAGGCCGCCCCCTTAGTCGGAAGCGGCCTTTTCGGAGTGGTTTGATCTTCCGGGCCTATTCAGCCGCGATCAGCGTCTTCTTTTGCCTCGGCATGCCACCTTCCGGCCAGTTCTGCATCAGCTCGGCCTCATGCCCCTTGGCCGCCTCAACAGAGGCTTCCTTGACGTGGCCATAGCCGCGAATCTCGTCCGGGATGGACGCAATCGCAATGGCGAGCTCGTGGTTTTTCTTGGTCAGCTTGCCTGACATGTCGGCGACGCGCTCAAGATAGTTATCGCGGAGCCCGCGCTCCATCTTGCGCTCTTCGGTATAGCCAAATGGGTCAAAAGCGGTGCCGCGGAGACCCTTGAAGCGGCGCATCACGCTGAAGACGGTTTTCATCCATGGGCCGAACGGCTTCTTCTTGAGATGACCGTTGGAGTCCTTCTTCGCGATCAGCGGCGGTGCCATCAGATAGCTGATCTTCCCGCCATGGAAGGTCTCGCGAAGCTTCTTCTCGAAAGATCCATCAGTGTAGAGACGCGCAACTTCATACTCGTCCTTGTAGGCCATGAGCTTGAAGGCGAACTTCGCGACAGCCGTTGTGAAGCCCTCGCCCAGACCTGCGGCCTCTTCATCCTTGCGGACTTTCGCAACGAGGTCGCGGTACTTCTGGGCATAGGCGGCGTTCTGATAAGCGGTCAGGCGGTCGGCGCGGTTCTCGATCAGCTCATCGAGCGTCATCGGTTTCACGTCGCCGCGCGGATCTGAGGTCTGCTCAAGGCGGTCCGGGTTGACAGCGGCAATTCGGCCAACGTCGAAGGCCTTCATGTTCTCTTCGATCTTCACGCCATTGAGCTTGATCGCGCGGTAGAGACCGCGAAGGGAGACGGGCACGAGGCCTTTCTGCCAGGCGTAACCGACCATGATCATGTTGGTGTAGATCGCGTCGTTGAGATAGCCAAGCGCAAGCGATTCAGCGTCGATCGAGCCAAAGTCCTTGGCCTGACGCTTCACGCGGGCGGCGAGAAGCTGGCTTTCAAAGGTCTTGGAACGGTCGCGGATAAACTCGCTGGTTGGCGTCACGTCGGCGTTTGCCGTCACGTGCGTGCGGCTGACATCCATGAGCGAGATGGCGTCACCGCCAGCGGCCACGACAAGGTCACAGCCGATGATGGCGTCGCAGGAAGCAGGCGGCACCCGGCCGGTGGAGATCATCTCTGGCTCTTTGGCAAAGCGCAGGTGCGAGAGCACGGGCCCGCCCTTCTGGGCGAGACCGGTCATGTCCAGCGACGAGGCAGCATTGCCGTCCACATGGGCGGCCATGGCAAGCACAGCAGCGACCGTCGTGACACCTGTCCCGCCAACGCCAGTGAACAGGACGTTCCACGGCTGGGCGACTGGCGGCAGGTCTGGCAGCGGCAGGTGGGAAGCATCCACTTCGAGAACCGGCGCATCGTCGGCCGCGAAATGTGCATCCTTGACGGTCACAAAGCTCGGACAGAAGCCGCGCAGGCAGGACAGGTCAGTATTACAGGTCGACTGGTTGATGCGGCGCTTGCGACCAAGTTCGGTCTCGACCGGCTCAACGGAGAGACAGTTCGACTTGATCGAGCAGTCGCCGCAGCCTTCGCAGACTTCCTGGTTGATCATCACGCGAACGCGGTCTGGCGCACGCAGACCACGCTTGGACCGGCGGCGTTTCTCAGTGGCGCAGACCTGATCATAGATCATGACCGAAACGCCTTTGGTATCGCGCAGCATTTTCTGCACGTCATCAAGCTCTTCGCGGTCATAGATGCGAACTGCACGCGGCAGGCCTTTGACGCCTGCATAGCGGGTCGGGTCTTCGGTCACGATAACGATCTTCGTGACGCCTTCGGCCTCAACCTGCTGGGCGATATTGACCGGCGTCTGGCCGGACTCGACTGTCTGGCCGCCCGTCATGGCTACCGCGTCATTATACAGGATCTTGTAGGTCATATTCGCGCCGGAGGTGACCGCAGCACGAATGGCGAGTGAACCTGAGTGCGAATAGGTGCCATCGCCGAGATTAACAAACATATGGTCTTCGTCAGTCGCAAAATACTGGCCGATCCAGGCCACGCCTTCGCCGCCCATCTGACTGGTCATGTCGGTCTTACGGTCCGGCATGAAGTTCGCCATGTAGTGACAACCGATGCCAGCAAGCGCACGCGAGCCTTCCGGCACGGTGGTTGAGGTGTTGTGCGGGCAACCCGAACAATAGTGCGGCGTGCGAACAGTTGGCGACGCGTTTGATTGTGCGGCCTGACCGGCTGCACCGACGCGCTGGAAGTAGCGGTCGGCGGCGCTCTTGTCCCATTCGCCCGGAACGGCACCCACAAGGGCGTGCGCCATTTCAGGCACCGGAATGGACGAAACCTGGCTGAGCAGCGGCTTGCCGAAACGGTCCTGCTTGCCTTCGATAAAGGGCCGCTCATTGTCTGGCAGGCTGTACAGGACAGACCGGAGCTGTTCTTCGATCAGCGGGCGCTTGTGCTCGATAACGAGGACGCGCTCGAGGCCCTTGCAGAATTCGCGGATACGGGTCGGCTCAAGCGGCCATGGCATTGCAACCTTGAAGATGCTGATCCCGAGTCGGCCCGCTTCTTCCGGTGTGATGCCGATGGCGGCAAGCGCCTCGAATATGTCACGGGCGGCCTGACCGGTCGTGATGATACCGACGCGTGGGTTCGGCGATGGAACGAGAACATGATCAAGCTGGTTTGCGCGGACCCACGCCTGGGCGGCCGGCAGTTTTACTTCGCGCAGACGGCGCTCTTTCTCGATCGGGTTGTCGCCGCGGCGCATATGGACGCCGCCTTCCGGGAAATCGAATTCGGGCGTGATCAGTTTGAGCCGGTTCAAGGTCACATCGACGACGGCACCAGAGTCCATCGTGTCGGCCAGCGCGATCAGGGAGGACCATGCGCCGGAGAAACGGCTCATCGCCCAGCCATGGATGCCGTAATCGAGAACGTCCTGGATGGAGGCGGGGTTAAGGACAGGAATTTCCGCGTCGCGCATCGCATATTCCGATTGCGACGGCAGGGTTGAGGATTTGCAAGTATGGTCGTCACCGCAAATGGCGAGAACGCCGCCAAGACGTGAACTGCCTGCGGCATTCGCGTGCTTGAAAGCGTCACCCGTCCGGTCAACGCCGGGGGCCTTGCCGTACCAGATGCCAAACAGGCCGTCGCGCTTTGCGCCCGGAAAGAGCCCCAGTTGCTGTGAGCCCCAGACTGCAGTTGCACCGAGGTCTTCGTTAAGCCCTTCCCAGAACTCGATCTCATGCTTGTCGAGCCACTTGCCGGCGGCGCGAAGCTGCTGGTCGTATCCGCCGAGCGGCGAGCCGCGATAGCCGGAAATGAAACCTGCTGTATTGTGCCCGGCTTCGAGGTCCAGACGCTTCTGATCGAGCGGCAGGCGCACCAGCGCCTGGATGCCCGTCATATAGGCATGGCCCTCGACAAGATCGTATTTATCGTTCAGCGTGACTTCGCGGTGTTCCAAGGAACGGCTCCCATATATTTTTGAAGCTATATTATTTGCATTTTTTCCCGAAAATGCTTGCCCATATTGCCGTATATAGCGTAAGAACAGGCATGTTGTTCCACTTTGAAGCGCGCATAGGGAGAAAAATTGCCCCAATCACTTGATGCCATCGACGCGAAGATTCTGGACCTTATCCAGAAAGATGCCGCCCTGTCCGTTGCCGAGATCGCAGACCGGGTGGGACTATCGTCTTCTCCTTGCTGGCGCCGGATCAAGCGCATGGAAGAAGCCGGCATTATCCGGGGCCGCGTGACCCTGCTTGAACGTGATGCGCTGGGTCTGGGTTTCGAAGTGGTGGCGAGCGTGAAACTGGCACTGCCAAGCAAGGAAAACCTCGCCAAGTTCGAAGCGCTGGTGCTGAAATGGGCTGAAGTCCTCGAGTGCATGACCGTAACTGGCGCTGTCGATTATGTGATCCGCATCACGACCACTGACATGCACGCCTATGACACGTTTCTGCGCGAGAAACTGCTCGGCTCAGGCCTCGTTTCGGACGTCCAGTCCCGTATCGTGATCAACATAGCCAAGCGCACCACGGCGCTGCCACTTGGCCTCGTCAGCGATTACGTGCCGGCAAGCTGATGGCAGGGCGGTCCCTGCCCTCTCCGCTCCGAAAGTTCGCGGCCCTCGCCGGCGCGCTCAGCCTCTCTGCATTGCCCGCCATCGCCGCGCCCGTCACACAGACCTGGCTGGATGAGCAAGTTGAACAAATCCACGAAGACTATGGCCTGATCGCACTCGGTGCGGGTGTACTGGAAGTCGGCGGCGAACCTGTAATCGCCGTAGCCGGCACTGAGAGCTCCAGTGCAGACAGCCCGGTCGCCAAGGACGCCGCCTGGCATATCGGCTCTAATACGAAGGCGCTAACGGCGCTTCTCTATGCCCGGCTCGTCGAACAAGGGGCAGCCGATTGGGGCGCGTCCGTCGCTTCGCTGTTCCGGGACGAGGTAGACGCGATCAATCCAGCCTGGAACGACGTCACGATCGAAGACCTGTTCGCCCACCGGTCTGGAGTAGGACAGATTGGCCCGGTCTGGCTCCTCTCACGCGCGGCTGATGAAAGCCCCCTGACTGCGCAGCGCCTCAAAACAGTTCGCGCAAGGCTGGCCGAACCTCCCCCCGGAAAAATTGGCGCGTTCGACTACAGCAATCTCAATTACATCATTGCCGGGTCGGCCATTGAAGTGATTACGGGTCTGCGCTGGGAAGACGCGATCCGAGCGCAGGTTTTTGAGTTCGAAGGCAGCGACTGGGCTGCTGACTGGGGCTTTGGCGCTCCGCAATCAGGGCCGGTGGGACATAACAAGCTGTTTGGCTTCAAGGTCGGTGCTGGCCGCGATAGCGGCGCCGACAATCCTCCAGCGCTTGGCCCTGCAGGCACGGCGCACGCGCCGATTGAAAGCCACCTTCGATTACTTGCCACCTTCATCGATCAGGACAGCGACCTTATGACCGAGAGCACGCGCCAGAAGCTGCTAGCGCCATGGCCGGATGAAGACGCTGACTATGCCATGGGCTGGGGCATTGGCAGCCGTGACGAGCTTGGCCGGGTCTATGCCCACCGCGGCTCAAACACGATGTGGCTCTCACACGTCGAACTCATTCCGGAGAAGGATGCAGTGCTTATCGTGAACACAAACATCTATACAGAACGAGCCAGCGAGGCCGTTGGCGCGTTCGTATCTGCCATTGAAGCCCAATTGGCCGCCCCCGCAGACTGATCAATCTGGTGGCGCGATCACCTGCGTGACGTGGCCATTCGAGCGATTAAGCCGCTTCGCCTCACCACCGGGCCAGACCTGCAGTCGCGTTTCCATCATTGGCGTATCCGTTTTGCCGCCGAACAGGGCTTCGGATTCATAGGAGAGCCATGCCAGTGGCGCCTCGGTTGTGGCGCGCTTGCCGTAAGCCGCCATCATGCTCATTATCTGGCCGATCACCTCGCGGGGCGGATAGATCAGGAAAACGGAATGAAAGACGACTGTCAGGCCATTCGCCGGGCGGGTCTCCAGCTTGCGTGCGAGCCAGTCTGCAGCGTCCGCCTTCTCCACTGAGATACCGGTCTCCTGGGCAAGCCGTACCGCCGCATCAAGGCGCGACAGGCGCTCTTCCTGATCTGGCCAAGTATAGCATTTGAGGCGCATTACCTGGTCGGGGTCGTTGAGATCGAAAGGAGAAAGGTCACAGGCGGCACGGCTCTCGACGTGCGGCTGAGCGTCAAGATGGTCTGGCGGCGCACGCTGCCAGTCGGTCGTGATCGTGAAGCCGCTATCAGGCCTCTGCAGACGCTTCCAGTTGGCGGTCGAATAGCTGTAGCGGTCCCAGTTCTGGTTGAGGCCCGCGCTCGCGCCGAGCTCCAGCAGATGCATGGGCATGTCGAAACGGTGCGCCAACTCCAGAAATCCTGGCAGGAGCGCAATGCAGCGCCGAGTCTCGTTTGTCTGTGGGGGGCTTTCAAGGAAAGCCGTCACCCAGCCCCGGTTTCCAGCCAGCCAGTCGCAAGCGAGCGGCCAGACCTTGCTCATCGTCCAGTCTGGGTCCGATGCCGGATATGTGCGCGCCAGGTTGGGCGCACGGCCCGTCAGCACCGCGTGATGCAGGCAGCCTGCCAGCCGGAGAGCCAGTGCATCCTTGCGAGGGTTTGTAGGCCAATCAGCAACAAGGCCGGCGATTATTCCGCCGGCCTCGAAATCTTCTGCGAAGGCAAGACAAAGGTCTGCCGTAAAGGGCGAGCCCAGAGCCCGGCACCATTCCGCCTGTTCGCGGAAATGGGCCGGAATGATTGTCTCGCCGAGCAAGCCTCGCGCCTAGACGCGCTCGACGCACATGGCGATGCCTTCGCCGCCGCCAATACAAAGGGAGGCGACACCTTTTTTCACGTCGCGGTCTTCCATCGCCGCGAGTAGCGTCACGAGAATACGTGCACCGGAGGCACCGATCGGGTGGCCCATGGCACATGCGCCGCCATTCACATTGACGATGTCATGCGAAAGGCCGAGTTCCTTCATGGCGATCATGGGAACGACCGCAAATGCCTCATTGATTTCCCATAGACCGACATCGTCCTTGGACCAGCCAGCCTTCTCAAGCGCCTTCTTCATCGCCGGCACAGGGGCCGTGGTGAAGTATTGCGGCTCGTGGGCGTGGCTCGACGAAGAGACAATCTTCGCGATTGGCTTCAGACCGCGCTTTTCGGCTTCGGACTGTTTCATCAGGACGAGCGCCGCTGCGCCATCGGAAATGGCCGACGCGTTTGCCGCAGTCACCGTGCCATCCTTGTTAAAGGCCGGGCGCAGCGACGGGATCTTGTCTGGACGGGCCGTGCGGGGAAGCTCATCGGTGTCCACGGTTACGTCACCCTTGCGGGTTTTCATGGTGACCGGAGCAATCTCGCGTTTGAACTTGCCTTCCTCGGTCGCCCTCTGGGCGCGGGCAAGCGTTTCAAGCGCATAGGCGTCCTGCTGTTCTCGCGTGAACTGGTATTCGCGCGCGATCATGTCGGCGAAATTGCCCATCGGGCCGCCTTCATAAGCGTCTTCGAGACCGTCAGTCGCCATATGGTCCTTCATGCCTGCGGCGCCATACTTGTGGCCCTTGCGGAAGTCGACGAGGTGCGGAGCGTTGGTCATCGACTCCATACCGCCGGCGACCACGATGTTCGCATTGCCAGCCGCGATTGCATTTGCGCCCATCACAGTCGCCTGGAGGCCTGAGCCACACATCTTGTTGATGGTGGTGGCTTCGGTGCCCTTGTCGAGGCCCGCCTTGATGGCTGCCTGACGCGCCGGGGCCTGTCCCTGACCCGCAGGCAGGCAGTTGCCCATGATGATTTCATTGACGTCGGTCTCGGAAAGCTTCGCTTCCTCAGACGCGGCCTTCACGACAATCGCGCCGAGCTCATTAGCGGACATGCCGGCAAGGTCGCCAAGCAGGCCGCCCATGGGCGTGCGAGACATACCTACGATTACTACGGGATCATCAGCCATGTTTTCCTCCGGGCTATTCTATCGTCTTTTGCGTGTGCGAAGAGATGCGCCTCACTCGACGCAGCGTCAAGCCCTTAACCGGCTACAGCGAGGCCGCCTTGCGTGCGGTGCAACATCGGCGAACGTTCTGGTATCATCAAATTTCTTTGCGATGCCGCGCTGGAATTTTCTTTAGTTTTCGTCTTTTCCTTGCGTCCGACAACAGCTGCCTCCATGTCGGTGCGAGCAAAAACAGGCCCGCAAGGAGGAAAGCGAAATGGCTTCAGAACTTCCAGACACATTCAAACAGCTCCGCACGCTCGTCACAGAGGACGGCAAGCTGGAGCTTTCGCTCGCCGACGTGAAAGTGCCTACGCCAGGCGACAATGACATCGTCATCCGCGTCGAGGCAACGCCGATCAACCCGTCGGACCTTGGCCTGCTGGTCGGCGCTGGCGATCTGTCGACGCTTCGCAATGAAGGCAGCAAGGATAACCCGAAGCTGGTTGCTGACATATCGGGCGCTGGCATGCGTGCGATGCAGGCCCGCATTGGCCAGTCGCTCGCCGTGGGCAATGAAGGCGCAGGTACGGTCGTCGCAGCTGGTTCGTCGGACGCCGCGCAGGCGCTTATGGGCAAGAAGGTCACCGGTCTTGGCGGTGAGTTCTATGGCGAGTACCGCATGTTGAACGTGGCGCAGGTCATGGAACTGCCAGACGATGCATCGGCTCGCGACGGCGCGTCCTGCTTTGTGAACCCGCTGACGGCCCTCTCTTTCCCCGAGACCATGCGCATGGAAGGCCACAAGGCCCTAATCCATACCGCTGCCGCGTCGAACCTCGGCCAGATGCTGAACAAGATCTGTATCGCTGACGGCGTGCCGCTGGTGAACATTGTTCGCAAGCCAGAGCAGGAACAGATCCTGCGCGAGCTTGGCGCCAAGCATGTGGTAAACTCTTCCAGCGAAACCTTCATGGACGACCTGATCAAGGCGATTGCGGAAACGAAGGCGACGCTAGCCTTTGATGCCGTCGGGGGCGGTCCGCTTGCCGGCCAGCTCCTCACCGCGATGGAAGCGGCCGCCAATATCGGCGCGGAGTATAGCCGTTATGGTTCAGCCGACCCCAAGCACGTCTATATCTATGGGCGTCTCGACCTGTCGCCGACCATGATCCCGCCAGGTGTGGGCATGGCGTGGAGCGCGGGTGGCTACCTGCTGACATACTTCCTGCAGAAGATCGGCGCTGAGGGCCGCGAGAAACTTCGCAAGCGCGTCATGGCGGAGCTGAAGACGACGTTCGCAAGCCATTACACGGACGAGATCTCGCTGGCCGAGGCACTCGATCCGGAAACGCTCCGGAACTATAATGCAAAGCGCACGGGCGAGAAATTCCTGATCAATCCGACGCTGTAGGCGGTCAGTTCCCCGCCTGCGCCGTGGCAGATGCGGCGCGGTTCTCTTCGGGCGTGCGTATGTGAATGCGCACGCCCCCCAGAGCCGGGCTCACTGCATCAAACGTGTCGCCTGACGTCATACCTTCCGGATAGGCGATGCAGGTTTCCGATGCTGCAAGGCTCGACGTGGCACAAAGTCGTGCGCCATCCAGCCGGTAAGTGCCTTCGAAAGCTGAACCACTTAATTCGCCAACAAAGGTACCATCCTCATTGTAATCGATGACCATGGTATGTCCCTGCGTCGTCATCACGATGCCGTCACGGACGACGAAATAAAGCGTGTCGATAGGCGGCGCCGCCTCGACTGGTGCCGTCTGGGCGTATGCGGCCTGTGCTGCGACAAGCGAGATGGCTGCGAAAGAGAAATATCGGCGCAATCGGGCGCTCCCATAGGAGTGATGTTTGAAGGCTATCATGCAAACGCGCAAATCCAACCGCGATGTGCGGATGAGAAGCCGTCAGGTAGTATCCAGCGCAATTGCCCTGTCGATGATGTCGAGTAACTCGTCGTCAATGTCATCCAGCTTCCGGACTTTCACATGCCGTAGCGCCTTGCCGCTGCCTTCGATCCGGCCATAAAAACCAGACTCTAGCTGTGCGCCTTGCCAGAATTGAAGGTTGCAGTGTTTTGAGTGCGCGACGATAGAAACGACCCGGTCGTGTCCCGTCCAGCATGGCGATCCGTACGCCATCGTCGCGATCAGTGTCGGCCCGCGCTGCGGAATGACGTGTGAAAGTTCCAGCGCGATTGCCTGCACCGGCCCCGAAAGTTTGTTGAAATAAGCGCTGACCGCCATTGGCAAAGGCATTCTACCCTCCATGCTCACCCGGCCTGCCCCTGAGGCAAGAAGGCGTCCTAGAAGCCAGACCTGAAGCTGATTGGAAAGAGAAACATCGCAGGCGGGATCAATTTGATCGCAGTCCGAATGAAAGAAGGGCAGACCTTTTCGGCCTGCCCTTCCCCGATTTTCAGCGAAGTGCGCTCACGCTACCAGATGCGGATACGCTCTTCGGGTGGCAGGTAAAGTTCATCAGTTTCTGCCACGTCGAACGCCTCATACCATTCGTCGAAGTTACGGACGATGCCGTTGACGCGGTACTCAGGCGGAGAGTGCGGATCGGTCAGCAGCTGGTTGCGCTTTGCTTCATCACGATACTTCGCGCGCCAGACCTGCGCCCACGCCATGAAGAAGCGCTGGTCGCCCGTATAGCCGTCGATGACTGGAGCCTGCTCGTCTTCGCTGGCGACACCATCGCCATTTGCATCAAGACTGATCTGATAGGCGCGGTAAGCCAGCGACAGTCCGCCAAGATCACCGATATTCTCGCCAAGGGTCAGGCGGCCATTGACGCATGGATCACCTTCGCCAAGCGGGCAATACTGGTTGTACTGGGCCACCAGAGCTGATGTCAGCTCATCAAAGGCGCTGCGATCACTTTCCGACCACCAGTTTGCGAGGACGCCGTCGCCATTGTACTTGGAGCCCTGGTCGTCGAAGCCGTGCCCCATTTCATGGCCGATCACGCCGCCGATCGCGCCGTAATTGACGGCCGGGTCAGCACTGATGTTGAAGAATGGCGGCTGCAGGATCGCAGCAGGGAAGACGATCTCGTTATAGCCCGGATTGTAATAGGCGTTAACCGTCTGCGGCGTCATGAACCACTCATTGCGATCTGGCTGTTCGTTCAGACGTGAAAGGTTGTCTTCCATCTGCCAGACGGCCGCATTCACAGCATTCTGGAAAGCGTTGTCGGTGATCTCGAGCGTCTCATAGGTTTCGAACTCAACCGGATAGCCGATCTTCGGGTTGAACTTGTCGAGCTTCTCACGCGCACGCTCACGCGTCTCCTCGCCCATCCATTCGAGGTCTTGGAGGTTCGCGTGCATGGCGGTGCGCAGGTTGGCGACCAGCTCATCCATCCGCTCCTTATTCTCGGCGGGGAAGTGACGGTCGACATAGACCTCGCCAATTGCCTCACCGAGCGTACCGGAGACGGCCGAAACGGCACGCTTCCAGCGCGGGCGCTGCTCTGGCTGGCCGCTGAGGGCCGTGCCGTAGAAAGCGAAGTTCGCGTCATCGATGTCCGAAGGAAGGACAGACGAGAAGTTCGAGAGCATGTGGGCCGCGAGATAGGCTTTCCATGTGTCGAGATCAGCGGTGTTCGCAAGCTCGAACGCGACAGGCATGCCGCCGCCGAGCTTGTCGACATCTTCCTGCGAGAGGCCTGCGGACGCGATTTCGTCTGCTGTCGGCGGAATTTCAGTCACGAGGAACTCTTCCTCACCGCTCACACCCAGCGTCTCCAACGCAGTCGCGAGCGGAAAATCACCTGCAATCGCGATCAGCTCGTCGCGGGTCAGCTTGTTGTAGGTGATCTCCGGGTTGCGGCTAACGGCACGGTCCCAGTCGGCCTGCGCCAGCCGGGTTTCGAGAGCCAGGACGTCAGCTGCTTTCGCCGCGGCATCCTCATAACCTGCCTTGCCCAGAAGGAAGGTAAGTAGTTCTTCGTACTTAGCGCGGATCTCGACCGATTTCTCGTCGTCCTTGAGATAGTACTCGCGGTCCGGAAGACCGAGGCCGCCCATGGACATCTGGAAGATGTAATCATCCGGATTTTTGTCATCGACCCAGACAAAACCATTGATCGGCGAAGAGAAGCCTGGCGACATGAAGACGTTCGCCAGCGACTCGCGGCTGTCGATGGCAGCGATCTTGTCGAGGTACGGCTGAGCTGGCGTCATGCCTGCCGCTTCGATGGCGTCGGTGGCCATATAGGCATTGTAGAATGCCGCGACCTTGCCTTCCGCAGTGTCGATTGGCGGCTCTTCAGCTGCCAGGTCTTCGATGATGAAGCGGGTCTGCTGTTCAGATTTCTCGCGCAGAAGGTCAAATGCGCCGTAGCGCGTCTTGTCGGCTGGCAGTTCAAACTCATCGAACCAGTCGCCGCTGACATGCATGAAGAAATTGTCGCCCGGGCGAACCTCAGAATCCATCAGACCGGTATCGATGCCCCAGCTGCCCCAATAGTCGGGCGAGGTGGTTTCGACAACGCGCTGCGAGGCAGCGGCGGTGTCGTTTGTGGGCGGGGTTGGCGCATCAGCCGTTTGTTCAGTCGTGGCACAAGCGCCGAGTAGCGTCGCCGCAGCAACGCCGGACATCAGATATCTCATTTAAGGATTCTCCATTCAGTTTTATTCTGGATAACCCGGCAGATTGAGGTAAATCCAGCCCTCAATCTGCCGGGCAACAGGACATTATTCCGCAGGCTGCGGGCGCGCACCGCGGCTCGTGCCGATCAGTTCTTCTTCGTCAATATTGGCTTCGCCTTCATAGGATTCACCGATCTGGCGATAAGGGCGACCGCCCCAGGTCCAGCGGAAAATCCGGCCCACTTCACAGCCCACCGCATAGAATGCAGGAACGAGCAGAAGCGAAACAAAGAGCGCGAAGGCAACGGCCGACCCAAGTGAGACGACCATCGGCTTCAGGAACTGCGCCTGGACTGATTTCTGGGCGATCATCGGCAGGATACCGACGAAAGTCGTCACCGAGGTGAGGAGCACAGGACGGAAGCGCGATACGCCAGCGTCGACGATGGCCTGCAAGGCGCCTGCCCCTTCTTCTCGTCGCCTATTGATATAGTCGACAAGTACGAGGTTATCGTTGATGACCACGCCTGCTGCCGCCCCTATGCCGAACATGGAAAAGAGCGCCATCGGCGTGTCGAAGCCCCAGTGCCCGAAGACAGCGCCAGCATATCCGAAAGGAATGGCCAGCATCAGAAGCAACGGCTGGGAGTAGGACTGGAAGGCGATTGCCAACAGAATGTACATCGACACAAATGCGATGATGTAGAGCCTCGTAATATCCTGCACGAACTCCTGCTCGCTCTCGATATCGCCGACTGCGCCGCGTGTGACCGTCGGATACTTCTTGGCAAAGTCAGGCCAGAAGTTCTGCTCCATGTCGGCAAAGATCGTTGCGCGGGTACTGTCGCCAACCAGGTCAGCGAAAACAGTAACCGAGCGCATGCGTTCACGGCGCTGGATGCGGTCGATACCCGGCGCGAAGGAAATCTCTGCAACCTGCTCGAGCGGGATCTCACGCCCGTCGCTGGTCCGGATACGCAGATCGCGGAGGCTGTCGACAGATTCACGGGTTTCCTTCGGATAGCGGACCATGACGCGGACATCATCGCCATCGCGCGGCAGACGCTGGGCTTCGATGCCGTAATAGGCCGCGCGAACCTGCGACGTCACATCACCGAGGGTAATGCCGAGCGAGGTTGCGCCAGGCTTCAGGTCAATGCGGATTTCCTGCGCAGCCGACGACAGGTTATCGCCAATATCGAAGGCCTGCTCATAGGTGGCGATTTGCGCTTTCACATCGTCAGCAGCCTGACGCAGGACGTCGAGGTCGTCATTGTTCAGCGCATAGCGGATGGAATTGTCCGCATTGTTGATCGTGAACTGGAAGTTCACTTCCTCAGCATCAGGCACTTCGCCGAAATTGGCGCGAATCTCGTCTGCGATCTCCTTCGTGGAGACGCCCTCCGGGCGGTCCTGCGGCGGGATCAGGCCGATCCATGACTGAACATCACCTTCAGTCGCCACGATAGAGATGTCGCGGATCATGTGATCGTCGCCAAGCTCGGGATAGCGCTCATCGAAAGTCTGGCGTGATTGCTCCACCGCCAGCCGCAACTGATCACGGACCTGAAGCGAACGCGACTGCGGCGAGCCATCCGGCAAGTCGATACGCACCTGCACCAGATCGTCTTCAATCTGCGGCATGAAGCGAAATGGCACGATGTTCGACTGGACCAACATGATCGCGATGACGAAAAGCGACGTAAAGATCGCAACAGTCACATACCGGAACTTCACGGCATATTCGAGCAGCGGCTTATATACCCTGTTCGCGAAGGTGATCAGACTGTCAGCGATACTTTGCTGGATGGACATCAGACGCCCTACAGGGCCGCCGAACTTTTGCGGCTTCATATGGCTGAGGTGCGAGGGCAGAATGAACATCGACTCGATCAGCGAGAAAGCCAGCGCAGCCACGACAACATAGGTAATCTGGGCGGTGAACTGGCGTTCCGGGCCGGGGATGAAAGCCCACGGCGCAAACATGATCATTGTCGTGAGAACGCCGAAAACCACCGGCTTCATAACAAGCTGCGTACCGACAGTTGCAGCTCCAAGCCCCTCTCGCCGACCACTCTCGACCTCCTTGTGGATGTTCTCCCCCACAACGATGGCGTCGTCGACGACCACACCGATCACGAGGAGGACCGCAAAGAGCGAGAGGAAGTTCAGCGATACGCCGAAGAGTGGCAGGATCATGATACCGCCAGCGAACGCCGTTCCGATACCAATCGTGACCCAGAACGCCACGATCGGGCGCAGGAACAGGATGAGGATGATAAGGACCAGCGCCATACCCTGAAGGGCCGCAGAGCTGATCGTGTCCATACGGCCTCTATAGACCTCGGACATGTCGAACAGGAGATCGAGGCGAAGTCCTTCAGGGAGGCCATCCTGACCGCGACCACTATTGGCGCGCTCGATGAAGTCCTTGATGTTGTCGGAGTAGAGGACGATGTCCATCTTCTCTGGCTGGTT
>Ga0208965_1000210_pt1 | contig 28647 bp, 22 predicted proteins | sample AOAMet1_07_M0_10_2_FD_188230 | JGI IMG/M metagenome (GOLD analysis project Ga0208965, IMG submission 188230) | Ammonia-oxidizing marine microbial communities from Monterey Bay, California, USA - CAN11_07_M0_10 (SPAdes) | ecosystem: Environmental > Aquatic > Marine > Intertidal zone | place...
CCTTCTAGGCGTCTCAACATGCTGGGACTTTTGAAGCAACTCATCGAGTCGCGCAAGGCTCTCTAATTTGTTTTTTTCCTGACTCCTGTACTTCTGAGCCTTGATAACGATCACGCCCTCAGTGCTGATTCTGGTGTCGCGCATCCGGAGAATTTTCGCCTTTACAGCGTCGGGCAAACTCGAGGACGTGACGTCGAATCTCAAGTGAATAGCCGATGAGACCTTGTTGACGTTCTGCCCGCCCGGACCACTGGCACGGATAGCCGAAAACACAATCTCACTCTCCGGAATGTCTGACACGCGCTTCATCGGACGGACCACATGATAAAAGTCTTGTTTGTACTCACGTAAGTATTGTCACCCTGATCTAGGCATGTCGGTGTCTAGATGGCCCGACGCGTTGATAGTGATGTCGCTTTAGTTTACGCATTAACTTGACCGCTCGGGGTACTGACTTTGGCTGCATTAATTCCAAACGTGAGTGACTGAGACAGATCGACTGCAGCGATTTTTCCATCGATGATCGTTGCGGGCCTCGAACCTACACACCTCCCTTTTAAGAGCTGCCTTGGTACCCACTCGGCCAGTATCAAGAGACTCTCAAGACCACCTCGCCTCACCTCACTGAAAAACAACTTAACGAGACACGCTAACACGGGAGTGACTAAGTCCTCTCCCTCACTCTGGATAATCAGAGCAGCCGAAAGTGCTGAGCACTTTATGACCGGCAATCAGAATCATATGGGGTTTACTGCGAGTTTTCTTATGATCAACGCGGCAAATGTGCAAAGGCGAGCGACAGCCCCATTGCCACCATCACTCGCTAATACCTAGTATATCGTCAGTGGCTGATCAGCGCAGGGCACACATAAACCACTGAACCGGCGACCACCACCTCGCGTTTACGTATGAGAGGATTCCACCCAGTTAATGATCATAGAAGCAAATAGCTCTGGTTGGTCCGCCCAGGCAAGATGGCCTGCTTCAGGCAGCATGTGCAATTTACTGTGGGGTAGCGCTGCGTCAAGATTTACAGCGTTGCTAGGGTCGAACAAAACATCCAGCTCACCCCAGAAAACCAGTGTGGGGATGGTGATCTCCTCGACTCGGTCTGCCAGTGCTGTCGCTTTGGATCGAAAGTCCTTAAACCAGTAAACCACCTCGGGGGCCCGTCCTGAGTAAGCCTGTTTGTAATCATCGATTTGCCTTGCGCTGGCGCGATGGCGAATGGCACCAAGCTTCGACGAGAAAGCAATGAGCGGCCCAGCACCCAATAAGCCCGTGACGTAACGCATGAAACCAAATCTAGCCAACATGTTAATCATGAAGGCCAGCTTGAAGGGGCCCGGCGCACCGACGCCATGTCCAACCGCTAAGCTTGCTACGCGGTGTGTGTGGTTGAGTACATACGCTAGGGCGGCTCCCATTCCCACATCGGGTCCTACGAGATGAATATTACGGAGGTCAAGCTCATCAAAGATCGCCGCTAGATGCGATCCCTGAGCGTTAGGAGACATATCACTTCGATCACCTTCAGACGCACCAAACCCCGGAAGATCGATGGCAATAACCCGGCATTTCTCGGTTAAGGCTTTCCATGAACCACTGAAACTCAGGATACTTTCGGGAAACGGGCTGAGTAAGACCACCAACGGACCATCAGCGGGTCCAGCTTCAGCGAGCCGGATTTTACGACCGGCTATCGTACGAATTTCCATGGGTATCGCCACATCGCGTGTTTCAAACGATACCGCCGACTGTCGGGCCGCTTTGACTTTTCGCCACTCGGGCGACACCAACAACAATGTCGCGGCGTTAATTTGATCGTAGGCATTAATTTTTTTCATAGAGCTTCTCCGTGAGCGCTGTTATGCGCTGTTTTGCACTGGGTGAACCCGACAGCAGCTGCAACTCCATCCGGTCGTTGGGCCGTTAGGCCCTTGGGACCAAAACAATTACTGTTGAGCACGCGACATTTAGTCTACGGGGTGCCTAGGGCTGGAATTTTGGGAGCTTTGCGAACAATGCAGTCGATACCAACATAAAGGCAGCGGCTATGAATAATGACGGCGTGTAGTTGTCAGACGCGTCACGAACAGCACCGAAAATGACAGGACCCAAACCGGTCGCAATCAAGAACGCCGCGTATTGCCTGCCGTAAATCTGACCATAGGCATTCATGCCAAAGTATCGAGCGACGAGGTAGCCAATCAAGTCAACTTCGGCACCCACCGAAAAACCAATTACGAATGCAGCTGGCAGCGCCACAGCTGACCCCAGTATTGCCAGCGCAACAACACCGAAGACGCAGGCGATAAGAATGGCAATGGCCACCCGAGGCGCAAATATACGGTCAACAGCAAATCCCACGAGTACACGACCCAATAAAACAGCCACACCAATAACACCGGCCACATTGGCCGCAGTGGCGTTCGTGAATCCGATCTCTAAAAGAACCGGTATGAAATGAATCATCAAGCCGCCAAGACCTAGGGATAAAAAGAAGATCGCCGCCATGATTGTCCAGTAGGTGCGACTTGCTTTGGCCGCTTTGAACGCTTGGCTTGCCGCTTCTACATTGGTACTCGCCGGCGTTTTAGCACCATTAAGACGGGATAAAACAACAACGATGGCCATGCCTACGACTGCCGTAAACACCGCCATGACAAAGTAGGCACCGCGCCAACCGAACGTAACCACAGCGCTACTGATAAGCGTCGGTCCGAACGTCGCCGCCACACCGGCGCCCGATAGAGCAATACCCAGAGCCAAACCCCGCTGTTTATTAAATACGGTGTTAATTGCACGCGTATAGGCTAGGGGGGACGACGCACTGCCTAAAATAGCCTGCAACATAGCCAACAGCACAAACGTCGTGATGGACTGGACAAAAAGCCCTAACAAAACATAAGCCAGTGCCAGGCCCAGCAAAGAGACCATGACGGGACGCACCAAACCGTAACGGTCGACGATTAAGCCGATAAAGGGTAATGCTGCAGCGAGTGCCAGTGTTGACCCTAGAATACCCAAGGAGGCCTGAGCGCGTGTCCAACCAAAGTCGGCAACCCAGGCTTCAATGAATATTCCCTGTGTGTAAAAGGGCAATGCTGATACACCCACCCCAATCCCCACCGCGCAGACCAGCACCAATAACCAGTGACGCGAGAACTCACTGCCTCTGAATTGTTCTTCAGCGCCGCTATCTTCGTGACGACTCATCTGCACTACCCCCGGGTTACTTTGTTTGAAATGACGCCAATTTTTTCGATCTCAAGCTCCACAACATCGCCCTCTGCCAAAAATCGCAGATGCTCTAAACCACAGCCCTTCCCCACCGTCCCTGACCCGATTACTTCACCGGGATAAAGGGTTTCACTCTTACTAATGTGGGCGATCATGTCCGAGAACGTCCAATAAATGGTGCTGCTATTACTGTCGCACCAGGTCTCACCGTTCACTCGGGCTTGCATGCGTAAATTGTAAGGATCTACCAGCTCATCTCGAGTAACGATAACGGGTCCAAGGATAATTGAATCATCAAAATCTTTGCTTTTGGCCGGCCCTAATGGCCCGCCGGACTCTTGCATCTGGGTGTCTCTAGCCGAGAAATCGTTGTAAATGGTGTATCCAAATATATGCTCTTCCGCACTACCTTTACCGATGTCTTTTCCTTTCTTACCAATAATGCAGGCCAGCTCAAGTTCAAAATCCATAACGTCTGAATAAGCGGGCCACACCACGTCCTTACCACTGTGCGCTACCGAAAAACGGTTAGCTTTGTAGTAAAGGGGCTGCTGGTACCACACCTCAGGCACCGTAAACCGTCCACTGGCCTGAAGTTCCTGTTCAGCTTTACCCGGATCTTCTGCCCCCATGGCACTGAGTTTGATGGCGCTTTTATACGAATTTTTCAAATGCTCCTCAAACCCTAAACAATCTCTAATTTGCGCAGGTAGTGGGAGTGGTGCGAGCCAATCAACTTGTTCCGAGGGAATTGATGCTGCGCTCGATGCGAGCATTGCATAGCCACGATTAAGAGCAGGTTCGCCTGCCTCAATGAAGTTCTGCATGGAAGAAAAAGCAATATCGTCAGGTGCCGCAGCACTCAGATTGAAGACTCCACTGTCAGTCAAAGCCCCTAGACATTCGAAACCTTGCTGTTTGAACGTGAGTAATTTCATGCCTACACCTCAATGCTGAGACAACTCCCGATGGGTGGGACTGTCTTTTATGCACTTTTATTTAACGATGACTGATCTTAAATGACCAGCGGTCAGTATATAAGTGACCAAGGGTCATTACAATGACTGATCGACAAAGCAACACAAGCCAAACAACGATAACCTTGCGTTATCCTGCTGCTATCGCTCGCGGCTGTAGTCGTCAAACTTAGGAGTTAAATACAATGTCAGTTTATATAATTGCGCGATTTAAAATTCACAATCGCAGTGAATACGACACGTATTCAGCGGGCTTCGCAGACGTTTTTAAAAAGTTCGATGGTAAAATGCTGAGCATTGATGAAGCGCCCACAGTTCTTGCGGGCACGTGGGATGACACGCGGTCAGTCATTATTGAATTTCCATCAAAGGAATCCGCGTTGGCTTGGATGACATCTGATGACTACCAAGCCATAGCGAAACACCGCGATGCTGGGAGTACAGCAAACTCCATCTTAGTCGAGGGATTAAACGTCTAAACGTCGCCAGCGCCTACCTTAGAAGCTATCCCAGGGTGGGCGCTCAAAACCCCTATTCGGCTGGCGCAACACTGTGAGAGCGGCACATCCTGCCCTTACCACTGGGGCCTGCACGGCCAAAGAATCTGTTAAATCGATGACCCAGCGCAGTAGTCCTTGCTCCGTCACACGCTTCAAAGATCAGCGGACCAAGTTCCAGGCGCGCTCATGACCGTAGTAAATAAAGAACTTGATGACGAATTCGCTACCACCAATCATCGCAGCGACTCCGATCTCGCCTGTCAATACGAAGGCAATACAGACAGTGGTGAGTGTGGCAGTAATGCGCCAGGTAAGCGCTTTGGCGAGTGCACGGACGCGCGAGTCCGAGTTTTTCAAGTCGGTGATTATTGACATAAAGCATCCTTACTAAGCACGCTGTCGTTAGTGGGCATGCTTATTTATCCTGAGCACGTGTGGATATAAGGTCGACCAGCTCTTTTGCCGATTCTTCCACGGTTCGCCCGTCTGTCGTCAGGACCAAGCTGGGGTCTTTGGGCGGCTGATATTCGCTGTCTATGCCGGTGAAATTAGGTAACTCGCCACGTCGCGCTTTCTTATACAGACCCTTGGGGTCACGCTCTTCGGCAACAGCCAGTGGCGTATCAACAAACACTTCAAGGAAATCCTCGGGCTCAAAGAGACTTTTTGCCATGTCCCGCTCGTCGCGAAATGGCGAAATAAAGGCCGTGAGTACGATAACCCCTGCATCCAACATGAGCTTTGCGACCTCGGCGATTCTTCGGATATTTTCCACTCTATCAGCGACCGTGAACCCGAGGTCCTTTGACAGGCCGTGGCGCACATTGTCGCCATCTAAAATATAGGTCCGATAACCTTGCTCATGGAGAATTTTCTCTGCCGCATTGGCGATCGTAGACTTTCCCGAACCTGATAACCCGGTGAGCCAAGCCACTCGGCCGCGGTGCCCCGATAACTTTTCGCGGGCGGCTCTGTCCACCGAAAGTGCCTGCCTATGTACATTAGAGGATCGGCGCAACGCAAAACGAATCATTCCTGCCGCAACGGTTGCATTGGTGTAGCGGTCGATCAAGACGAAGGCGCCCAACCCAGGACAATGGGCATAGGCCTCAAATGGAATATCAGCATCTAAGGTGATTTGAACATTGGCGATCTCGTTGAAAGCAAGCTCCCTGCCCGATAATTGCTCGAAGGTGTTCACGTCATACTTAAACTTAATATCGGTCAAACTCGCATTTGCGTGGCTTGTGCCGAGCTGGAAACTATAGCGTCTTCCGACATAACCCGGCTCGTTGTCCATCCATACCAGCTCTGCCTCAAATTGATCGGACACTTCACACGGCGCATCTGCAGCAACAATCAAGTCTCCGCGCGAAAGATCAATTTCACGATCGAGCGTCAAGGTCACTGCCTGATCAGTCACTGCCTGGTCGAGGTCATTGGTTGACAGTACGATCCGATCAATCGTGGCCATTTGACCCGAGGGAAGTGCGCGAATCTCATCACCGGGCTTAATACTGCCGGCGACCACGGTCCCTGAAAAACCACGGAAATCAGCATTGGGTCGATTGACCCACTGAACAGGGAACCTGAATGCGTGTTGATTAAGCCGGTCTCTGATGTCAACGGTTTCCAAGAAACCCAACAGCGTAGGCCCTTGATACCAATCCATTGCGCCAGAGCGCTCGATAACGTTATCGCCCCTGAGTGCAGACAGCGGAATAGGTGTAATTGATTTGAATGCTACGTGCTTACGCAGGACCGCATACTCTTCACAGATCGAATTAAAACGGTCTTGAGAATACCCAACGAGGTCCATTTTATTGACTGCTAATACGACGTGCTCGATGCCAAGCAGTGACGCGATGAAGGAGTGACGTCTGGTTTGGGTCAGCACGCCCTGACTGGCATCAATGAGGATAATCGCCACATCAGCGGTCGAGGCGCCCGTCACCATGTTGCGAGTATATTGCTCATGCCCTGGCGTGTCGGCAACGATGAATTTACGACGATCGGTATTGAAGAAGCGATAGGCGACGTCAATCGTAATGCCTTGTTCGCGCTCAGCCGCTAGTCCATCAACCAGTAACGCAAAGTCGATGTCGGCGCCCTGCGTACCGACTTTTTTTGAGTCCGTTTGCAACGCGGTGACTTGATCTTCAAAGATCATTTGAGCTTCATAAAGCATGCGCCCTATAAGGGTGCTTTTACCATCATCCACTGACCCGCAAGTGATAAAGCGCAAAAGGTCGAGTTTAGATTGAGTGTCGACGTAGTCGTCCACTCGCGCTTGCATGTCTTTTTGATTCTGCGGATTTGGCATCAAAAATAGCCCTCTTGCTTTTTCTTCTCCATCGATGCGCTGCCATCCGAGTCAATGGCTCGCCCCTGACGTTCGCTGGTCCGACTCTGCAAAAGCTCCAGCACAATCTGAGATAGATCCGTGGCGGATGATTCGACGGCTCCCGTTAAGGGGTAGCACCCCAACGTCCGAAACCGCACTGTTTTCATCTCAATAGATTCGCCGGGAAGCAACTTCATGCGGTCATCGTCGACCATGATGAGCATGCCATTGCGTTTGACAATGGGTCGCTCGGCTGCAAAATAAAGCGGCACAATCGGCACATTTTCTCGATAAATATATTGCCAAATATCCAACTCCGTCCAGTTTGACAGGGGGAAAACACGGATACTTTCACCCGGTGCTTTTCGGCAGTTGTAAAGATTCCACAACTCTGGTCTCTGGTTCTTTGGATCCCAGCGGTGGCTTTTGTTGCGGAAGGAGAAAATACGCTCTTTTGCCCTACTCTTCTCTTCATCTCGCCGCGCACCACCAAAAGCAACATCAAACTGGTGCAGATCCAGCGCTTGTTTCAATCCTTGGGTTTTCATGACGTCAGTATGCAGCGCACTACCGTGATCAAATGGGTTGATGTCTTTTTCAATACCCTCTGGATTGGTATGAACAATCAGCTCCATGTTCGAGGCTTGGGCCATGGCATCGCGAAAATCGTACATGGCTTGGAACTTCCACCGCGTATCAACATGCATAAGGGGAAACGGCGGTGGGCTGGGGTAGAAGGCTTTCCGGGCCAAGTGCAACATCACCGCCGAGTCTTTACCGACCGAGTACAGCATCACCGGATTCTCTGCCTGAGCCATCACTTCTCTAATAATGTAAAGACTCTCGGCCTCAAGTCGGTCCAAGTGAGACAGTCTCATGGGTTGCGTTTTTGCCATAGTTTTAATCTTCCTAACGTCATGATCACTGGACACGGTGGGCTCGCGAAAATGCCCAATGGCAATATCGACGATTGGCGGCGAGCCCCGTTCCAGATCCTCAAATTTTCGGCAAGTCGCGACGACCGCTCCTGATGGAAAGAACACGGTCGGTTTACCAGCGGCTAAGCGCGTCAATCCCGCCACCAATGATGGCGTTTCGTCGTTGCGCAGTAAGCACCACCGCTTAGCACCTTTTCCATCTTCTGCAACCAATACCTTGTATTCCGAGGTCTTCCGATCATCATTCTCGATCGGAAGATGATGCAGCTGCACAAACAAGGCAGCTTTACGCTTCTTGCGAACACCACGGACGAGGGCCTCCAGCACCAGCTGAGTGGCTGGTCGATTTGACTCATCCATCTGATCATTCGGTCGATGCGAGCTCTCAAGCCATGGAATCGTTGATATCCAGCGCTCTACTGTGCGCTTCACAGGGGCCTCGTCAGTATCTACCGAGCGTCTTAGGTCATCGAGGCTCCACGTCTTGTCGAATCCACCCGCCACAAGCGCTTTTCTATGGTGTACTCCTACGCTTTCTTTATTCATAAAGTTGTCGCAAAACACGTTTAAATAAAAATCATATAGCAAGATGCTCTATTTTTGTTAGTAACAATTGTTACTTTAATAAATTAACATTTTGCGACACCTGTTATAAATTGAGAACTGCAGCTTTTTAGAAGTCGCTGACAGCGCAATCATCACGCGCCCGCACTCGCGGGCCTAGCCTCTACTCAGCGACCTTATGCCCCAAAAGTCAGGCAAGGAAAATCAGGAGTCACTGCGTCGCCCGAGCGGAGTCGTAAACAGCACTCTGAATAAATAGAGGGGGTCGCTCGAACACTCCGCCAAAGCGGAGTCAGTCAATCGTCGAGTAAAGTATCGACACCGCACGCGCGATTGAGAAGCACGCTTCAAAACGAGGCACCGGCGAGACCGCCCCGCTCTAGATGAATACCAAAGGTTCGAACACTCATTGAGACCCACCCGAAAAACCTCAGCACGAGGATACATTCATCTCCATGTCGAGCCGACCCCCGACGAAAGTGATGCAGCTTGAGCGCTTCAGCGACCACGGAACGGTGACGTATCATTTTTAGCAGTAACGGTGGGAAGCGAGTGTAGAGGGACTAAAAATTACGTTTGCGGTATTCCAGCGCCTCCGCGCAAAGAAAAAGCATTTAGATGAGAGACAGCAAAGGAAGACGCACTGTCCCAACCAAATCCGCATCCATTTTTGACCGCCAAGACAACACACCGGGTTGAAAAGGATCAGCATCTCTCCGATTGCTGTAAACACCTGACTCGATTGCCGGTGCGAAGCTAAGCCTTTTCAGACGCAACATTAAAGACCCCGATAAACCGCCGCAAGCAACTTGAAAGAACGAAAATCCCCATTCAAACCGTCCGCCATTTTGTTCATTACGTAAGCCGCGGAGAGACGCGCATCCTGATCAATCACCACGGCGGAACCACCCCAGCCGCCCCAGTAACAGGTGTTCTTATTCGGCGACAGCGGCACACTTTCGGGTACGATGCCGAATCCTAGGCCAAACGTCTGAGGCACCCCTGTTGCCAGATCTTTACCTGAAATACGAGGCCGCATGACTTGATGCGCAGTGTCCTCTGAAAACAAACGGACACCGAACGCACGCCCGCCACAGGCTAGGGGCGTCTGCGCCCGCGCCACCGAACGCGCATTACCATGTCCATTAGCGGCAGGAATTTCAGCCTTACGCCACGCATCCGTCCACGAATAGTGCGCTGGCGAAAATGGATTGCGAAAGGTGCGAGCAGAAATAGACTCGGGGTCGTCGTGTGTAGGACCCTCTCCGGTACCCGCCACTATGAGGTTTGCAATTCGAGGAAACTCAGACTCTGGCACACCAATATGAAAATCGGCCTCTAGTGGCTTAGCAATTTCAGAAGCAAAAAACTGACCCAGAGTTTGTCCGCTAATACGCCTTACGAGCTCGCCGATCAGATAGCCCTGAGTTATCGCATGGTAGCCAGTGGCGGTACCCGGCTCCCACCAAGGCTTCTGCCTTGCTAAGGCTGCGCATATTTTATCCCAATCATAGAGATCCTCGGGCTCCATGGGCTCGTCCATCCCAGAGAGTCCGGAAGCATGGTTCATGAGGTGCCAGACTTTCACATCCTGCTTACCGTTCGCCGCGAATTCAGGCCAATAACGCGCGACGGGCGCGTCAAAGTCCAACTCACCGCAATCAGCCAGCATCAAGGCAGTGAGGAAGCTCATTGTCTTTGTGGTTGAATACACATTAATAATGGTGTCTTCCTGCCAGGCCACAGTGCGGTTTTCGTCAAGGTGCCCACCCCACAAGTCAATCACCACTTCACCATCAATAGTGAGGGCATATGACGCACCCACATCGCTTCCCGCATCGATGCTCGCCGCCAGGATGTCGCGCACTTCGGCAAACCGCTCGTCACAAAACCCAAACACTTCGGCCATGCTACTTGCTCCTCGTTGTCGCTTGGCTATCACCGAGCATTGAGCGCAGTCAGAATTTCTGCATGTCGGGCACGGGTAAGCTGGTGACGCGCGTAAAATGGCAGCGCTATAACACCAGCGATACACATAATCGGGCCTCCAAATAAACCCAAACGCCAGATGACATCGCTACTGACTTCCCCGGGCACCGCGCTCAGAGGGAACACAACAAAGAGATCCAGCATTATGCCACCCAAAAAATGTCCAACCGAGTTAGCCGCCTTTGCGAAGAATGCGCGCGCAGAGTAAATCAAGCCTTCCTGTCTGCGGCCCACAAGCAACTCATTTTCATCAGTGATGTCCCCCAACATCGACATCATCGCAACTGCACCTGCAGCCGCGCACAAAGTACTGAGAAAGGAATTCGCCAACAACAGCGGCAATAACAGGTCAGACCCATTGGCAGGCATCAGGCCCAACAAGCGCAGATCTATTGGCAGCTGTGTGAGCACCACGATCCCTAGGAGACCCGCCAACAAAACCGGCTTGCGGTCAAATTTCCTCATCAATACAGGAGAAGCACTGGCACCAATAATAACGGCAGGAATGACCACCAGGCCGAACCACTTAATTTGTTCCGGTTTCAGCTCCCAGTAATAAGTGGCAATAAAAATTCCGAGCGTTTCGCTGAGTCCAATTGAAATCATCAATAAGAAAAAACCGATGAGTAGAACAGCGTAATTAGGATTCTTGAAAACACCCATCAGCTCTCGATAAAAACCCCAAAGCGACATCCGCGCAAGATCCTCGGGTGGTGAACTGAGATACGGTACTCTCCCCAAGGTCCCCAGAGAGCTTGCGTAAATCATCACCAGAACGATCCCGCAGGCCGTTAGAATCACGGGGGGATACGCCGATACATCAAGGTGCTTGGGCACGATGGACCCGTCCGCAAGCGTGCTTTCACCGGCAAAAAAGAAGCCCCAGACTGTGAGGGCAAATAATGCACCCGACACATACCCAATAATCGCATTCAGACTGAAAAGTCGCGATCGCTCATTGGGATCCTTGGTCAACTCCCCTCCCAATGCATGGTGGGGAATAGTGTAAAGCGTGACGAAAAGCCGGCCGGAGATAGTCCAACAGGTCAGCCAAATAAAGAGCCATAGCGAGTTCGGCTCACCTGATATACCACCCGTAAGTGCTGCCGGAGGATTAAATATAAAGAACAGTGAGGTCGCCAGAGGAATGGGCGCCATGAACAAGAAGGGGTGACGCCTACCCCATCGCGAACGCCAACGATCGGAAATCATGCCGACCAAAGGATCGGAGACTGCGTCTCCGATCATGGCCAGCATAATCGCCGTACCGATCAGTGAATTAGAGAGACCAATCGCTTGGTTGTAGAAAATGACAATAAATCCATTAAACATGCCATTGAAAACAACCTCTCCCATCTCCCCTATGCCATAGGCGAGCTTAGTCCTCAGTGGCAAGCGCTCTCGGCCCAAATCCATGACGCCTTACCTGACGTTTAGTACTGCACCCTGAGTGTGACGCCGTAACTGCGAGGGTCTCCGGGATAGGCGTTGAAACTGCCAGCCTGAATCACCGAGTTGAACAATGCATCGGTGTAATCCTCTTCGAAAATATTCTTGGCCCACAAACTCACCGTCCAGCGACCGTCTGTATCGCTCACGCCCACCGTGGCGTTCGCCGTAACATAACTATCTTGGTCAGCAATGGGGTTTTGCTCTGAAGTTACGTTGCGCGCGCCACGATATCGAGCAACGAGGTTCGCAAAGCCGTCGACGGCGCCAAAATTCTTGGTGTAGCTCACCGATGAACTTAGCGTCCACTTAGGGACGAACGACAGTCGTCTCCCGCTCAGATCCTGAGTTACGCCCGGTGTAGCAGGCGTACCTGTTGGGGCTATGATCTTTGGCCCACCAACATAGCTTTCATATTTGGCATCCAAGTAAGACCCAGAAAACGAGACATACAGGTTCGCAGTGGGGGCATAAAACGTCTCGAACTCGAAGCCATCAACCTGAATTTCACCCGCATTGGTCAAAGTAAACGTGACGCCGTTAAAGGCATTGGTCTGGAAGTCACGTAAGCGCTGCGAAAATCCTGCAAGGTTTACCTGGAGCTTATTGTCTAGCGTGCGAATTTTAGCACCCACCTCCCACGCATCGGCAATTTCCCTATCAAAATCAGCACCACCCGCGCCCGCACTGACATTAAAACCACCGGCTTTATAACCACGCTTGGCGCTGCCGTACAAACTCACGCTATCGCTGTATTTATAAGCAAGGGTGAGGTCCCCAGTCGGCTCATTTTCACTGCGTTTCTCAGCGAAATCGGACAGAGGTCTGAACAGCTGGACCGCGGCAGCGGCCCCCCGAAACGGAGCTGGAAGCATCGCAACAACTGGATTGCTAGTAGGGTCACTGAAGTCAATGGCCGAGTAAGGCGCATTGGTTGTAATGTCAGCCTCAATCTCCTTGTCTTCAGTGGTCCAACGAGCACCCAGAGACGCGGTCAGCTTGTCACTGACGTGATAGTCGACCTTACCAAACACAGAGTGGCTGGTTGTCAGCAAGTTAAATTCACCTTGCCTGCCAGTACCTGCGCCAATGTAGGATCCAGCTGGAGCACCCGACAGGGTCTCAACAAGTGTGACAATGCCACCGATCGCCCCATCAAAGAACGGACGAGCAAACTCACCTAACTGATTATCATTAGTATTATCTTGATCGGCGTCATAGTAATAATAGCCAACCATCCAATCGACTTTGTTCGCGCCAGTGGACTGCAGTCTCAATTCCTGAGTAAACACTTGGCGGTCAATGTAGTTTTGCAATACGCCACTGAGCGGAATATCGATAAAATCGGCATCTATGTCGTTGGTTTCGCGAAAGTCTCGAAAAGCGCTAAGGGACGTGAACATGTAGTTATCACCCTCCCAATCCACTTGGGCCGAGACGCCGCTTTGATCCTGTTCAGTGTACATCGCTCGGTCAAATTTTATCTCGCGCTGGTAGATATCATCGGGTAACAGCGTTGCACCCAGTGCAGTTGTACGAACAGCGTTGGCCGGCAAATTGTAGTAAAAAGGAGCACCACAACAGTCCTCACGAATGGATGAGGTGTCCGCAATAATCCGGAAAGTCAAACTGTCGCTCGGTTCTATGAGCAGTTGTCCACGCAAGGCGGACCGATCTCTATCATTGACCGCGCCTCTACCAGGCTGCACGTTATCAATATATCCGCCACGCTTGTTATGGTTACCCGATAAGCGGTAAGACATTGTGTCAGTAAGCGGCCCCGTTACGGTACCACGCGTTATTTTGCTGCCATAATTACCGATGCTGTGCTCGAGGTTTAGACCAAATTCTCGCTGCGGTTTTTTGGTAATGATCGAAATGACACCTGCAGGCGTGTTTTTGCCGTATACCGAGCTCTGCGGACCACGCAATATTTCGACCCGCTCGACAGCGATGAAGTCGTCAATGGCAGAGGCTGCCCGGCTACGGTAGACGCCATCGATGAATACCCCAACGGAGGGCTCCAAACCTGCATTATTTCCAGAAGTCCCCAACCCACGAATACTGAAGGTTTGCTGTGAGGAGGTCTGATTTTGGCCTGTGTTCAGCGAAGGTGTCGCGATTTCAAGCTCTTGAATGTCGTCAATCCGCTTTGTGACGAGGTCTTCTCCAGACACTACAGACACGGCTACGGGCGTTTCTTGCAGTGTCGCCTCTCGCTTCTGCGCGGTTACAACCACTTCCTCTATCCCTGTAAATAGGTCTTCTTGAGCTAGGCTGATATTTGTCGCCAGTGATGTTGCCGAGAGCACACCAACCTGCACTATCTTGATAAGCCGCATGTCACATTCTCCTTAGAGTCGCGTTACTTTTATTTTAGATATTATTAATTAGTGGGCAGATGCTACTTTAGGAGATCTACAATAACAACATGTATTGTATGAAGCAGTCACAGGTAGAGAGACGCCACGGCCCGGAGGGATCCGCGTGCGGGGCTAGCCCTTGATCACGGGCAACGATTGGTAGTGGTTTAAAGTGGCAGCGGATTATTCGGTGGCTAGACCGCTCATACCCGCCTTGATATACGACAGCGCCATATCAATTGCCCGACTCTTTTCAAGCGAGCTCATCGCAACCCACTCTGCAGCAGCAATTGAGGCACCAGACGACATCGTGATTGCCAACTGTGCTTGCTCAATAGAGAGCTTGTAGGTTTTAGCAGAATTCTTAACCAGGTAAGTTGCGGTTCGTTTACGCTGCTCGCTGCGCATCTCCGAGATGGAATCAGCAATATCTGGCTGACTCAGAAGAACAGGCAAGATATTACCCGGGGCGTGGTGCTCAAAGTTACTCGTTATAAACACCCGAATAACGTCTTCGAAGCTCGTCGCGTTGACGACTTCATAAAAAAGCGCATTGCTACTTTCTCGGTACTCTCGCTCTAGCAATGCCCGAAGCAGCGCCTGGCGACTAGAAAAATAATTATAAACCAAGGGGCTGGATACCTCGGCCATGCGTGCCAAAGATTCCATTCTGAACGATTGCAACCCATCGCTCACGATCATCTCTTTAGCAACATTAAGCAGCTGATCAGTTCTTGCTGCTGGTGAGAGTCGAGTTCGTTGTTTAGTGCTCATTGTGCGATTGTACCTCATTATTGACAGCTTAAAAAAAACACACTACTTTAGATGTTATTAAATAAAGAACGCTCACCGAAAGAGGTAGTTAATCAACATGAACCAGCGCACTGCACATTGCGAGAATCGAACGGTCCACGACGCCGATAGCCACATTACGGAATCCACTGGTTGGATGGAAAATTATGCCAGCGAATACGTTCGCGAAAATCTTGACAAGCCCTTCATCGACTTGGAAGCGATTCCGCAGCTAAAACCCGCCTTTAAACAGGCTGAAAATCGCTTGGCAGGCAACGATCCGGCGCTGACCGAACAATTGAAATCCAACCTCTACGGCAGCCCTGGAAAACGCAATCTTATGGCAGCCTATGGCGCCGTTGATGGTGAGGAGCGCAGAGACTCGCTCGATATTGCCGGCATTAGCCACCAACTCGTATTCCCAGGCTTGGTATTTGCCTCGCGCTTTGCCCGGTCCAAAGACCTCAAGGTGGTCTACGGCGGTAGCGACGCCATGAACAGAGCGATGGTCGACTTTTGTTCTGCAGATCAGCATCGCCTTTTGTCCGTGGGCTACCTGTCATTGAGAGACCCAGGACTGGCGTTACAGAGCGCTAAAGAAGCCGTAGACATGGGCGTTAAGTCACTTTGGTTACGCTCAGATGCGGTTGAAGGACGCGCACCCTCGCACATCGCCTACGATCCGATCTGGGCTCTTCTGGAGGAGGCTGGCGTACCAATCGTTCTCCATATCGGCAGCGGCGTTAACATGCCTCAAGAGTATAAAAATACGGGGGTCCAGCGAGATCTTGACCCTATGTCAATGAACATAGAAACCACCTCACCAAAAGACCTACCCGTTTTACACCATTCTGTAGAGCGCTGGCTGACCTGCATGATCTATGACGGCGTGCTGGAGCGTTTCCCCAACCTGAAGATCGGTTTGATTGAACTGGGCGCGAACTGGTTGCCGGCCTGCTTGGCTAATCTCGACTTGGGCGTTTCGACGCTCGGTAAGTTTGATACTGGCCTTAAAAAATTATCAATGAAGCCCTCTGAGTATATGAGGCGCCAAGTCAAAGCCACGCCGCTGCATGTCGAAGATACGGGCTGGATACTGCGCAGCATTGGAAAAGAAATGCTGATGTTCAACACCGACTACCCTCACCCCGAAGGTGGCAACGACCCATTTGGCGCTTTCGAACGCAGTCTTGACTTAGTCCAAGCATCACCCGAAGAGTTAGACCACTTCTACACCAAAAACTTTGAGGACCTTATGGGCATTCATACGGGACTGTGACTGACAGATAAACGTCCGCCTACGTAACTCAGACGCCAGCGATGCGGACCTCGCGTCTGCCGCAGCAAGCACTGGTGCACTGTGGTTTATCCGCCATCTTCCAAAGGGCTTCAACACGCATATTTGGGCGTAACGGCGACACCCTCCCTGTGGGGTAAACACAAGGTCTGCCAATTGCCCTGGGACCGGTTAACCCGTCGCTGGTGCTGGCTGAGCCCACGGCAGCACTAGACCCAGGAAAAAGAGCCTTGGTATGAGTCCCACAGACCGAGCGCGAAAAGCGTGTCCTTAGCGCGATCGCCCATCGTCTTAGCACCATTCGCATTGCGGATCGGATCTGTGTTGTCGCGGACGGTCGGATTGTCGAATCCGGGTGTCATGGCGACCTGATGCAAAACCCAAGCGGCGTCTACCAACGTTTTATTGAACTTCAGTTGGATTAGATCGTCTTTAGGCGTTGCTACGAGCTACTCAACTTTTCCTGGTACCGATCACCGCGTTCAGCTGCCAATTTAAGAGCAGCCTCTGTTTCGGCCTTCTCTTCCTGCTGCTGTGCAGCTTTAAGCGCCACAAACTCTTTTGCCCACCAACGGCCCGTTAATTTAGGGTAGGTCCTCATGAGATTAGCTGCCGCATTAGCACCGCGATTCCGGCCCGCGTTATAACCCACCTCGTCATTGGTAGACGCGCCGGACTTGCCAAACGGTATCAGGTCCCCCTGCATCGTTGGCAATAGAAAGTAAGGCATCGATACACGTGTATCGCCATCGGGAATCATGGTGGTATTTACGCGGTGGACAGTGGCCGAGTAACGCCCTTCGCTTAGGTGCATCAGGGACCCGCCAGTATTGATAATCACTGAGCCAGGAATCACAGGCACGTTGTAGTCTCCCTCTGCCGTACGACAGGTCACCGGAGCGTTCATCCACCGTCCTTCACCAGCGACCACCTGCAGTCCCGGTCGGTCATTGATTAACAAGGCCACGAAGGGAGGCCCGTCAATGTGCGCGCCGGTAACAGCGCTCGAAAATTTAGCATACTCATCACGAACGAGGTCTCGCTTATCCTCGACTATGGCGTCCATGCTGAAGTTGTGGTTCAAGCTCGCGAAAAGGTAGGGCTCTTCGAGATTAAAATATTGTCGAAATTCTGCTGGATCCTCGCCGAGTGACTCAACAATCAGCTCACCGAGCTGCAACGTCAAACGATGATAGGCCGCGTTAAGGTCATTCAGCATTGGCTTGAAGCCGGGCAACCTTTCCGAGTCTGGCCACGTATTGGGCCCTCGAAAAAATCGTTCGTGGATAGGCTGAGACTCGTCGTCGTGAGCACAGAGTGGCGTCTCATCAAATCCATACTGAAAGCTCTCAATCACCTGCCCGCGACCAGAGTCCGGAGGCGTGGGTAAAGAGTAGCCGCGGACATAAGGACTGTTTGCGATGGATGACTCTTTCTTGAAATCCATGGGCGAATCAAAGAACCCTCGAACTTCGCGAAAGGCCCGCTGCTGGAACGCATCATCCAGACCCGGTGCGTGGGTCAGTACGAGAAATCCACACTCTGCAAGTGCATAACGAAGATCTTCAAGAAATTTACTCCGATCGGTTTCCAGGTCGCGCCAGTCAACCGAAGGAATCTGCTTCATCGTACTAAGACCCTGATGACTACTGTTATGTACGTCAGACATATAAAGGTGTTCCCGGATTATGTGTTATCGCTAATTAAGGTAACGGGGTCAGCCTTGACCATGTCGCCTTCGAACTCTCTCAATCGCGTTAAGTACAGCGCCAAGTTTTTATGTAGGTGACCAATCGCCGATTCAAAGCGACCGAACCGATAATGTGTATTGGCGCCAGAACCAATAGCGGCCTGAATATCGCTAACCACTTTGGCATCCTCCTTGTCACCCGTATCCGACAGAAACGCGACATCCTTTTTGGCCCGAGTTAAGGCCTCCTCCGACGGTTCACTGCCATCAACAGTGGGCAGCGTGAGACGGTAGTTAAAGTAGCGCGTGCGTGTTGGCGATTCAGGTTCAGCAAAACTCACACCGTAATGCTGTGCAAGCCGGGTCACCGAGGTGAATGGGAATACACGATTGACCAAGGTCACCATACGATCGAGCGACAGGTTCTCCCGAGGTGCGTCTCGCAATGCTTCGATGCGCCTAAAGGGGTAACAAACGCGGGAGTTTGGTCCCTGCATTTCCACTACGTTAAGGTTGTCGTAACCGTATGGAAAAAATGATTCCCGGTGCGTCGGTTTTATGTGATAGCCCTCTAGTGTGCCCTCTGCCGTTAACTTCCAATTGATTTCTTCGACCTTTTCTTCCGACTCAAAAATCACTTGGTCATCAGTCAACAGCGGCGGCAGGGATTCCAGCGCGCCCAGACCAACGGGCTCATCCTGCGTAACAAAAACCAAACCACTGCGCACATCAACGGAGTGCACTGCCACCATACCGTTGTCGCCTTTATCAAGCTCCGGAAAACCGTGCTCATGCGGCACGTATTCTAGCCGGCCATCGAGTCGATATGCCCAACCATGGTAGTTACAACGAAAAATCTTCGTGCAACCGCTACCATCCGCCAGCTGCATGCCGCGATGCCGACAAGCATTACGAAATGCGCGAATCGTACCCTCCAAGTCACGCACCACCACAATCGGCACTCCAGCTGAATGGCGTGCCACATAGGAACCCGGCTCCGGCAATGCTGCAACCGGACAAAACGGAATCGGTAGTCGTCGCATAAGCCGCCGTTCGGCATCGAAGCGTTCCTTTGATCCGTAGTTCTCCACAGGCTCGAACCACTCTTCGTCACCCAAATCAGTTGTGCGGTTATCAATATGATCAAGTATTTGATCGAGGAGTTCGGCGTCGTTGCGCATAATCAGTGTCCGAGTTTTTTTCGTTAACGCGTGCTTGTCGGGCAGGAATGGTACAGTCAGAACCTTATTATTGATAGTGTAAAATAACGGTTCAATATTGTTTATAAGCCGCGAGTGAGCGTCGGTTTTTTGCCGACATCGCATTGATAGTATTAATCGCAGATCTCTATGCGGTCGACTATCCTGTCAACGCGACAAAGTGCGTCGAGTCCGTGTAAGCGCGGGACCCTCACTCTTCTCAAGAAGTCGAGATGGATGCGCGTTCGGTCAGGTAAGCCACGAGAGCATTATTAGTTATTGCGATACACGCACCGGCAGACAGGTCAATGGAGGATTAGTAATGAAAAGTGAGCACAGCCAAATTCTCGATGGCCGCGAACTGCGGGGTGGTGGGAATGCGCGACTTGAAATCGACGGTGTGCCGTTCGTCAATTTTTCAGGCTGTAACTACCTGGCGTTGACCGACAGGCCGGAGCTTCGATCTGCTGCGCTGAAGGCTTTGGAAGACGGTGCCGGATTCTCTCGATATTTGGTGGACGCCTACGGAGGCTATGACCCCTACTTTCGTGAAGCCGAGGAAGAGGCCGCTAAGTTCTTTGGGACCGAGGCCGCCGTCTACTTACCGTCGGGTTACCTCATAGGCGCGGCAGGATTTGCCGCTGCCGAAGCTGACTACGATGTTATTTTATTAGACGAAAATGCCCACTGGTGTCTGGTGGATGCCGCCAAGCTTACGACTAAGCCGATACAGTACTTTACGCATCGTTCAGCAGAGGCACTTGAAGCAAAAATCAACAGACTCGCGCCCGGTCAACGCCCATTGGTCGTCACTGATGGCGCCTTTGCGACGTCAGGTGCACTGCCGCCCTTGGATAAATACGCGTGTCATTTAGCACCCGTCGATGGTCGATTATTAGTCGATGAGTCTCACTCGGGAGGCGTTGTCGGGGAAACAGGACGGGGCTCCGTCCAGCACTTCGGTGTTGAACACATCGCCTATGTCGGCGTAACACTCAGCAAGGCGTTTTGTGGACAAGGCGCAGTGTTTGTGGGTTCAAAAGCAGAGGTCGCACGTGCTGTCGCATCGACGCCTGTCAGAGGATCGAATTCAGGCTCTCCAATATCGGCAAGCGTCTGTGCCGCCGCGCTAAAACTGGTTCGAGACGATCCGAGCATCGCTAAAAGAGCCCGCGACTCAGCAAAATACCTGCGGAGCAGCTTAAGCGCATTAGGCCTGTCGGTTCTCGATACACCGGCGCCGGTGGTCTCGTTCAGTCATGGTACTTTTTCCGCAATGCGCAACATCCAACAACGCGTGTTTGACGAGGGAATGTACGTTTTACACTCAAATTACATCGCGTCGGGACCTGGCGGCATTATCCGACTCAGCCTATTTGCCGATCACTCGATTAAGGACTTAGACCGAGTTACAAAAGCAATCGGTGCAGCCCTCTAACGATCAGGGTGCAGAGCCAGTAACTGCATGAGCAAGCGACCATAAGCGGATCATAAGCAGACCGTAAGGGGGCTCAAACTCTTGAGATTTATCCTCGCCCCCACCCTGTTGAGTGACCGTCGTAAAAACCACCATCTCAGATTTGGACCTACCCGCGTTAGATCAATAGATATCGGGATTAGCGGGCCTCTTCAAGTGACCTAGTCGCACTAAAAAGTGCACTTCGCTCGGAAACGACCCGATCCGATCACAAATTCATCGCGACGGTCTCTCGGTTAGGCGTTTAATATTTTAGACCTAAGAAGTCCAAAAAAGGCCAGCACTTCACTGCGGGGCTCAAGCTCTCTAGTTAAAACCCCTAAAGATCTCAGCAAACATCGCGGTATCAAATGGTATACGAGCACTCAGCACGTGAAGAGTAGCAAAGTGAATAAAGGGGTTGGCGGTGACAACCGTAAACGTGGCTTTTCCCATACCCACGAGCATTTGCGTCATGACAATGTAGGTCACACTCAGCACTGACATCTCGGTCGTACTGTAATCCACACCCGGGTCAAAGAGGCTGAACACCGCGTAAAAGAGACCCGCTATGGCGATGACGGTGAGTTTGCTCTCATACATCAGCATGAGTCTCGGAATGACGACAACATGCATCAAAATAACAACCGGCAGTCCCGCACCAAACGTGTTCACCACAATACTCGTCGGTACGCCGACTGCATACTGCTCCGCCGTCAACGAGAAAAACGGGAGGCCCCCAACGATGGGCCCAAAAAAATCGAGGGCCCAGAACGCACCTAAAATCCAAATATTCCGCCGCCACTGCAACGACGCCATGAATTCGACGAGATTAAAACCCTGAGCTCTCAGCCAATAAAACGGTATCGCCACGTAAACACCGGTATTGGCAAGCATCCAGAAAAGGACATCGATCCGATCGAAAACTCCCGACTCGAAGACCAACGGTCCGGGAAAGTGCAGCCCAATCGAGAGTCCAGCACCAAGGAAAAGTTGTGTAACAAAGACGTAAGCAAATGCAATATAGACCTCTGCAGTCGCTCGGTCGCGATTCACCCGATACAAGGACGCCCAATCGAACGACTCTCTTCGGCGAGTGAGAAACAATAGAAGAAATACAGTTAGCACCAAGACCGGGAAGTACATCAGAAGGAGGCTTGAGACAGCCTCTATTGCGATGGACGGGGTGGCGACTGCTGCACTCTCTGTCATAAAAAAGAGACCTGCGACTAAGAGCCAGATCACCACCAAAATCAAACCTGCATTATATCGTTTGGTCATACTGTCGCGCCTCGAGTGAATTTTGTGCTCAGCTGTTTGTCAGTAAAAAAATAATGTCTATGAGCGCCATGCTTGGGTCAACATCGTACCGACTTTCGAGCAGAAAAAGTGGGGAGACACAGCGTCTATTCAGCGCAATCTGCGGTAAAACGCTTTATGATTTGCGCTAAATACATACTCGCAGGATGAAGCCATGCACCGCACTCTTTACCCAATTGCAGCTCTAACATGCATCGGACTACTGTCCTCCTGCGGTAACAATACATCGATCGATTCGAAGCCATCCGTACTGACCGAGGGAATCAGAGCGACGGCATCAGCCGAGCAAATTACCGCCGACTGTGACACATCGCTCGGCGAGGCGAAGGCCGCATTTGTCGCTCTCGAGGCGCAAACCGGTAAAGCCACTGTTGAACGCGTATTTGGTCAATACGAAGTCATGACGGACGCGCTCACCGGCATCGGTGACGTCTGGCATCTGCGTTCCGTGCATCCCAACGCTGACGTTCGAGAAGCCGCCAACACCTGTAGCGAGCGTCAGTCAGACTTCCTCTCCCAAATTGGCTTATCGCGCCCCTACTTTGATCGTATCGCCGCGATAGACACTACCGAGCTTAGCGCCGTCGAGCGACACATGGTGGAAGAAGCGCTCGAGGGATTTCGCCGCTCGGGCGTTGACCGTGACGCGGCAACACGCCAAAAAATTCGCACGCTTCAAAGCGACATTACGGCGCTGGGAAATGAGTTTGACAAAAACATTCGAGAAGATGTCCGGTCTGTCCAAGTGGACGCAAGCGAACTGGCGGGATTGCCGCAAGATTATATTGACGCACATCCGGCAGACGACGCTGGACTGGTCACGATTACGACCGACTACCCTGATCTTTACCCCGTCATGACCTATGCAAAAAGTGATGATCTGAGAAAAGCGTTACGGCTTAAGGCCCGGTCTCGAGGCTACCCTGCTAACAAAGGACTGTTGGAGCAGCTGATCGCGAAACGCCACGAGCTTGCCAATATTTTGAGCTTCCCGTCGCACGCCGCACTCTCCATGGACAGTCAGATGATCGAGTCGCCGCAGAATGCCCAAGCATTTCTTGACAGTATTGGCGACGCCTTGAAGGTGCCCGTCAAAAAAGAGCTTGCGGTCATGCTCTCTCGTCTTCAAGAGGACCAGCCAGAGGCAGAATCTGTTGAAGTGTGGCAGTCCGGCTACATACAGAATCTTTTGCGTCTTGAAGACTACAAACTGGACGCCCAAGAAGTTCGAACGTACTTCCAATACCCACGCGTTCGCGACGGTATTTTTCAGCTCACTGAAGACTTATTCGACGTGGAGATTACACCATGGGATACCCCAACCTGGCATGAAGACGTTGAGACTTTTGAAGTAAGAGACAATGGCGTTTTGCTCGGTCGGTTTTACATGGACAATCATCCGCGCCCCTTTAAGTACCAGCACGCTGCCCATTGGACGCTGCGGACAGGCATTAAAAATAAGCAGATCCCCATGTCAGGTCTGGCCCAAAACTTTCCGAAAGGGCTCATGGAACACAGCCAAGTCGAGACTTTCCTGCATGAGTTTGGTCACCTGCTGCACAACATGTTCTCCAGCACACAAAAATGGTCACCGGTAGCTGGAATGTCAATGGAGCGAGACTTTGTAGAAGCACCGTCACAAATGCTCGAAGAGTGGATCTGGGATTTCGACACCTTGAGTAAGTTTGCAATCAACGAACAGGGCGAAACCATTCCGCGCGCGCTCGTCGACAAAATGGTCAGGGCTCGCCACTTCGGTCGCGCAATCGGAACAGCGACGCAAGTCTACTATGCCAACCTATCACTTAACGCTTATCACCGAGAGCCAAGCTCTTTTGACCTTGATGATTTGACCCGAGAACTCGAATCAAAGTACGCCGCTTACCCGCATCTCCCTGGCACACATTTTTACGCAAACTTTGGGCACTTAAACGGCTACAGTTCCAATTACTATACGTACCAATGGTCGCTCGCCATTGCGACCGATCTTTTTTCAAAGTTTGAAGAAGGTGGTCTGCGCAACACCTCAATCGCCAATGACTACCGCCGCAAAGTGTTAGAGGCAGCGGGCAGTAAGCCTGCGACTGAGTTTGTAGCTGATTTTCTGGGTCGCCAATTTAGTACCGAGGCCTATATCAAATCACTGCAAGACGAGGACTGAATCGCTGGGCACTTAAGGTGGTCAGTTGCTCTAGACAGGCCACGAACAGCCCCAAGGGACAAACGTCGCAAGCGTCGTTCAGAGTTTCTGAAGGCACCTAAAACTGACAGCAAAAGACTGAGAGTGACCAACAAGCCAGATCCATTCCGATGGTTGTAAGGACCGGGCACTGTTCAGTAGTGACAATCTGATCGCTCGCCCCAAAATTCAGGCAGACTCGCCCCGCTGGCGCCTTTAACGCGCTTTATATTGACATAACTAGTGCCAATATGTGAGGCTCACAGGCTCGGTGACGCCAGAACAGGCCAGCGCTGCGAAGTGCACCGCAGCCAAAACTATTCTTTGATAACGGCGCCCTAGACTAACGACTGAGCTGACAGCACCACCGGTGCGTTCAGCATTTGGAGATACGCATGTCCGCTCGCTCTAAAATTTGGCTGTTTCCAGCCCTGCTCTACGGCATTTTTGTCATCTGGTACACCGACCTGGGCGGTCCATTGACTGACGCGGAAGTCAGTGACGTCAAGGCGGCCATGCTCGCCAACCAGAGCGAACCAGAGATGATTGCGTTTATCGAACAATTTGCACGGTCGGACAGTGGAGGGCAATTCATTATGCTTAACGCAATCGACTATAACGATAATCCGGGATCTGTCGCAGGTGCGGCGCCTGGCGAGGATGCCGAAGCGCTCATGGGACGGTACATGGAGCATATGATCCCCGCTCTGCTGATACGTGCCTCCCACCCCATATTCATGGGCCCCGCCGTCTACCCGGCTATGGACGTGGTCGGCATTGAGGGTGCGGAAAACTGGAACGCGGGAGCACTAATGCGCTATCGAAGTCGGCGCGATTTCCTGGAAATCGTCACCAACCCCGTCTTCAAAGGCAAACACCACTTCAAGGCGGCTGCACTCGAAAAGACGATCGCCTACCCAATCGAGCCCGACTTGCAACTGGGCGATCCCAGACTTCTCCTCGGACTTTTACTCCTCGCACTCACGTCCCTAACGGATCTCGCTCGCCTCTCCCGACAATGAAGATGACAGATACCGCGGGGCATCGACGATTTTTTAAAACAGGATTAATCAAAAGGTAGCGGCGTTGTGACCGCCGGGCTATGACTGCGCTGGCGGCGCCGTTGGTCCCCGCGGATCAGTCACAACCCATGAGGTTTTTAAGGACGCCCTTTATGATTCGGACACCGGTCACTTTACTCAGTCCTTGATGACTTCTGAGTCGATACCACATTTCAAACGATGTCATTGCATCAATGGTCTCACGATCATCGTAAGGCAGTGTTCCCAGCTCGGGCAGCCAGTCCTCGAGGTTCTGACGCAAGCCTCGCTGATTGCGCGAATAGTTTTCGCGCAATGTCTCGTAACGCCACAGCTGCGCTTGTGTCCCTAGAGCAAAGTTCCAGACGTCCTCAAACGCATCGGCCCGACGTTCTACAACGCGATCAAGGCGCTCTTCCAAGGTACCCTCTCGATCACCACCAAGAAAGAGAGCCTCGTAAAACTCGCGAAAATGGCTGTCGGCCGCTTTAAACAGCGCCTCCATGTCTTCAAAATGGCGAAAGAACGTCCGGATAAGAACACCCGCGCGATCTGAAATCTGTTGCGCCGTAGGGACTAAAAACCCCTCTTTTTGAAGGGCAAGTGCCGCGTTGATAATCGCCAGCCGAGTCCGCTCACTTCTGAGTCGGCGCCCGTCGACCGCTTCACCTCGCTTAATGACTGCCATTCGCTAATCAAACCCCTGTTCATCCACGTGTATTTCAACAAGAAGTGTGCAGTCATGCACCGATTTTTTTATCAACCCGGTAACGGCCTAGTCCCCAAGTATCCCGCGGGCGCACGAATAATCAAACGCATCAATAACAACAGAACGTCAATCACCGCGGCGCAACCCTATTAGCAGCACCCGTGCCAACACCGAGAGCACCCTCACGGCTTACTGCTCTTGAGTCACGGGCTTTATCGAGAAACGAACATCTTCTTGATCCCACCACCAAAATTCTGGGAGGGGCTTCTGCTCAGGCCATTGCTGATTCATTGTGTTGGCGTCGTACAGCCGTCCATTAATCATCACCTTGCTAATACTCGTGGTGTTTCGAATATCACTCAGAGGATTAGCATCAAGAATGACCAGGTCAGCGAGCTTTCCAACCTCTATCGAGCCAAGGTCCTGATCGATACCGATAATTTTCGCACCATCAATGGTGGCCGCCCTCAACACCTCAACCGGTCGCATACCGCCCATCTCAAAGGCCCACATTTCCCAGTGATACGCGAGACCTTGAAGTTCTCCGTGTCCACCAACACCGACCAAACCACCAGCCCGCTGGATTTTCGCGACCTGCGCCGCCCCCTGCTTAAAATCAAATTCATTATCACGGAGCCACGTAGAGCGTCGCTGCGTCAGCTCATCCAGTCGATTGTGCGGATAGAACCGTTGTAATTTGACATCGTCATGCACCTCGGTGCGCGTGAAAAAATAGTCGACCAAGGTCGGCGCGTTGTATTGCACCACCAACGTGGGCGTGTAAGCCGTTTTGGTCCGAGCGAACAGCTCGACCACATCCCTGAAAAAGGGTGCATCTGGGAGCGTGTGCTCATTACCATGCATCCCATCGATCGCATGTGTAATATTCAGCGCCTGATCACCCGCGCCCTCTGTCGTGGGCATCAGACCGAGCGCTTTACTGGCCTTTACCACCCATTGCCGCTGTTCTCGGTTACCCACTACATAGCTCTTAATATTGCGCGTTTGGTAGTGATCCCTGTAGCGCCGAAGATACGAGTAGGCCTCGTCATACGACTGAAAGTCAGTATCACCAAATACGCCGCGCGCCGTCATAAACGCACGCTGCCCAATCGATTGCCCTGTTTCGACAAAGTCACGATACGCCAAATAATCGTTCGAAGCCGTTTGAACATCGAGACCGGCGGTTACGCCGTAGGCCGCATTAGCAACCAGTGACCAATTGTGGGGCTCCAATACGTCGCTGGTTCGGAACTCCCAGTGCGCATGTGTATCAATAAAGCCTGGCGTGACATACCGACCTTCTATATTGATACGCGTCGTGCCATCGGGCACCGCAAGCGAACCATGTTCAGCGATAGCACGAATACGGTTATCAACAATCAAGATATCTTGGTCGCGTTCCACGGAACTCATGGCGAGAGTCGTCTCGCCCGCCATACTGATGACGTGGGCATGTTCAATCAGGAGCGCGCCTTTAGCCTTGTCCCGTGGTCGCTGGACGTTCATTGTGACCGCAGCGACTGCGGCATGCGCGTCCTCAGGAACAAACGTCACGTCATTACCTCCTTCGTCGTCATCCACGTCAGAGTCGTCAGAACGCTGATAGTCAATCGACGCCAAAGGTCTTGAGTAAAACGTATTGCCAATGGCCCACCAGACGCCCTGACCATCTGGCGTCCAACCAAGATAATCAGCACCAATATGAGTCAATTGCTTAACCGGTAGCCCCCCGCTCCTTAACGTAATTTCTGGCGCTTTGGCACCTGCGGGCGTCCGCGCGATGACCCAAACCTGCTTATTCGCAAAGGCAAGGACGTGTGTTCCTTTGGGATGCATATAAATCGCTTCGGCTCGAGGTGGTGTTTTCCCCCTCCGATTACCCCGAGGCGCGTTAACAACCAGCTCGTCACGCCGATCCCTCCCGTTCAACTGAAGCGAAAACAACCCGTTCTCATCCGTCAGATACACTCGATCACGCTCTGGACCAAAGTGAGGATAGCGTGCGGTTTCTGTCGTCATCAAGACAGTCGACGGGCCACCTTTTGCCGGCAGACTGATGAGCTCAAGGGGAATACGTAAGCCACCAAACTCACTAAATGTTTGGTTGCGCAGATACTCATTACCTCTCATCGCGACAATTGACTCACCGTCAGGGCTGTACGCCAGATCCGTATAAAATGCCGCAATCTCGGTCAGTCGCTGCGCGCGTCCTCTCCCATCAGCGCGCCTTCGGTAAATATGCCCACCTTTTGCCTGCGACCATGTCGTATAGGCGATCCAACGACCGTCGGGTGACCAGACCGGCTTGAATTCTCCGCTCATGTCGTCAGACAACCGCCTTAGATTTTCCCCGTCTGCATCCATGACATAAATATTGGCGAGCACGGAAGCGGCAATCCTTTTGCCGTCGGGAGACAGTCGAGGGTCCTGAATCAACGTGGCCGTAAGATCCCCCTGGGGCACCCGGTATCCCGCTGTCAGATCTGGCCCTACATCAAGACTCACCTCAGCGGTAAAAGGTACTTCGGTCCTTTCACTGGATGAGACCTCCACACGCCAGACTTTTCCAAACGCGTTAAAAATAACCGCGCTTGC
>Ga0208965_1000220_pt1 | contig 28327 bp, 18 predicted proteins | sample AOAMet1_07_M0_10_2_FD_188230 | JGI IMG/M metagenome (GOLD analysis project Ga0208965, IMG submission 188230) | Ammonia-oxidizing marine microbial communities from Monterey Bay, California, USA - CAN11_07_M0_10 (SPAdes) | ecosystem: Environmental > Aquatic > Marine > Intertidal zone | place...
AAGAATGCCGCCTCCTGTCTGCTCGGTGATGTTTTTGGCGCGGTCGAGCTGCTTCACAAAGCTCTCCATGTCATTGTGCTGGAACACAAAGCGCTTCCCTTGATGAAGTCTTACTCCATCTACCATACAGGCGTGGCTTTCGCTGTCGTACACGATCACATCGTGTCGGCTCACGAGCGCTTCAATGGCACTCTGGCATCCTTGGTAACCGAAGTTCAAGAGGAAAGCGTCCTCCTTTTGCATAAAGCCCGCGAGGTTCTCCTCGAGCTCCTCATGGAACTTGGTTTGCCCACTCATCATGCGCGCCCCCATCGGATAACCCATCCCCCATTCCTTGGCCGCATCGGCATCCGCCTTGCGCACGTCGGGATGGTTGGCCAGTCCGAGATAGTTGTTGATGCTCCAAACAAGCACTTCTTTGCCTCTGAACATCATCCGATTGGAAATGTCCCCCTCTAACTTGGGGAAGGTGAAGTACCCGTGGGTGTTCTTGGCATGCTGGCCAAGTGGTCCGCGGTCATTGCGGATGCGGTCGAAAATGTCCAAAACGTCTTGTTCTGTTGAGAAATCGAAGAGGCGAAGTTACTGCACCTGAGCGGTATCCTTGCCCATTGTGCAACAAGTGTTGGCATATCCTCGGTTGAAAAAGGGGGCTCAACCATCTTGTACCGGCTATTTTCGCCGCCATGCGCAGTTCTGCCCTTTTGGTTCTGGTGCCCTTGATGGTTCTATTTATAGGCGGTCAGGGCTGTGGTGACTACCAAAAAGTGCTCAAGAGCACCGATCCCGAATTCAAATGGGAGAAGGCCCAAGAATACTTTGCAGACGACCGCTGCATTCAGAGTCTCCCCTTGCTTCAGGAGCTAATAGGTCTGTTTAGGGGTACAGAACGCATGGAGGATGTGTACTTCATGTACGCCGAAGCACATCTGTGTGTTCAGGATTGGTTTATGGGACGCTACTCTATGCGGAATTTTGCCAAAACGTTTCCGAATTCTGTCCGCGCGGAAGAAGCGGAATTTCGCGCTGCGCTGTGCAGTTACCGGCTCTCTCCAGGTCCGGAGCTGGACCAAAGCGAGACGCAGGTCGCCATGGATGAACTGCAGCTGTTCATGGACCGTTACCCGAACACGATCCTGAAAGACAGCTGTAACAGCATGATTTTCAGGCTTCGTGGAAAGCTCGAAACCAAAGCTTGGAAGAGCGCAGAACTCTACTTTACTACAAGCAAATTCCAAAGCGCGACAAAAGCACTGCAGCATTTCATGGACGACTGGCCTGCAAGCCAATACGCCGAAGACGCGCAGTTTCTGGTCCTCAAAAGCCAATTCCTTTATGCCGAGCAGAGTACCGCAAGAAGACAAGAGGAGCGTTATGCGGATGCCATCGAATCCTACTTTACCTTTGCGGCCCGCTTTCCTGACAGTGCACGGTTGAGTGAAGCCGAACAGTTTCACCGCAAAAGCCGCATCGGACTGGAAAAGGCATCTACGGAACAACGATAGTCGACAAGCATCAATGAGCGCCAACAAGACCCAACAGGCTTCCCGCAACACCATTACACGGGACACGCATTCCATCGACCAGCAGGTCAACGGCAACCTGTTCGAAGCCATCGTGGTCCTCTCCAAGCGCAGTACGCAACTTGGACAGGACATCAAAGAAGAGCTCAATTCAAAGTTGGAAGAGTTCATCACGGTTTCTGACAGCCTTGAAGAGGTCTTTGAAAACCGGGAGCAAATCGAGATCTCCAAGCACTACGAGCGCCAGCCCAAAGCGCACAGTGTTGCCATCAAGGAGCTCGAAGAAGGCAAAGTGTACTTCCGCATGCCTACCGAGGAAGAATTGGCTACTGAAGCCGCCAAGCAAGAGGAGATTCGCCGTGAGCGCGAGGAGCGCCGCAACCGCCGCTTCCAGCAACGGGACAACTGATCCTTATGGGTTCCCTCTCGGGCCGCCGCATTGTCCTGGGCGTCACCGGGAGCATCGCTGCATACAAATCCGCTCTGGTTGTTCGTGAACTGGTGAAAGCCGGTGCACAGGTGCGCGTGGTCATGACACCGGGCGCCAAAGAATTCATCACCCCCCTTACCCTCGGCACCCTCAGCGGACACCCCGTCCACAGCGAGCTGACAGAAGACCGCAACGCTGGCACATGGACAGACCATGTGGAGTTGGGCCTGTGGGGTGATGTGGTATTGGTCGCTCCTGCCACAGCCCATACCCTCTCGGGAATGGTCGAAGGACGCGGAGACAGCTTGCTGCTGACCGTTTTGCTGAGCGCCAAGTGCCCTGTTGTGGTGGCCCCTGCCATGGACAGGGACATGTTCTCCCACGCTGCCACCACCGAGAACCTCCGTGAATTAAGACAACGGGGAGTGCACCTCATTGACCCCGACACAGGAGAACTGGCAAGCGGCCTCACAGGAAAAGGCCGCATGGCCGAGCCAGATAGAATTCGGCAAGAGCTCACAGAATGGTTCCGGATTCAGGCCCCTTTGATGGGCTACCGCGCCCTGATCACCTCAGGCCCCACCCGTGAACCCATCGACTCCGTGCGGTTCATCGGAAACCGCTCATCGGGGCGCCAAGGCGCCGCCATTGCATTGGAACTGGCCCAGAGGGGCATGCTGGTCGACTTCATCAGCGGACCTTCAGACGTTGCTACTGACCATCCAGGAATTCATAGGGTCGATGTCGAGACTGCCCTGGAAATGCAAGCAGCAGCCAAAGCGGCTTTGAAAAGCGCCATGCCGGACACGACCATCGGTGTGGCCGCCGTGGCAGATGTTCGACCTGCCCATCCAATGTTTGGAAAACCAGCCAAATCGGAACTTCCAGGCGCCATTGAAATGGTGCCGAACCCCGACATCTTGGCGGGCATCAACGCCCTCGCCTCCCCTGCTTGCTTCAAGGTAGGCTTCGCCTTGGCCCACGGAGACGGAAAAGCCGCCGCACTCCGCAAGTTGAACGCCAAAAACTGCGACATGATCGTGTTGAATTCCATCGCAGACAAAGGAGCGGGTTTCGAACACACCACAAACCGCGTTGACTTCGTTCATGGTCCGGATAGGATTGATAGTTTTGAATTGAAGACCAAGGAGGCGGTAGCCGCAGACCTCGCCAATGAGGTGCAACGCCAATTGTTGCAGCGTCCACCCCTTGAAACGTCAGGAAGATGAATACCCCCATGCCCAGACCCTTTAATACCATGCGCGCCGTCACAGCAGCAATTCCTCTGGGGATGCTGCTTTTCTTGGTCGGCTCAGGGCCCTGCGCCCAAGCCCAAGAACTGGATTGTCAGGTCAGCGTCATCGCGCCGACCATCAACAATGTGGAAGCTTCTGTTTTTGAACAGCTCGAAACCGCCATCACGGAGTTCATGAGCGGAAGACGTTGGACCCAAGATGAATTCACATTGGAAGAGCGGATCACCTGCACCATGCAGATCACGATCAACAAAGCCAATTCGCAAACCAACTTTCAAGGCACCATTCAGGTGCAGAGCAGCAGGCCCATCTTCAACAGCGACTACAATGCGCCAGTGCTCATGGTCAACGACAATGACTTTGACTTCACCTATGCGCCCGGAACGCTGCTTCAATACAGCCAAGATCAATTCCGCGACAACCTGACCAGTGCGCTCGCCTTCTATGCCTACATGATTCTGGCCATGGATTACGACACCTACTCCCTAGAAGGCGGAACCAATTTGTATACCCAAGCCCAGACGGTGGTCACCAATGCACAAGGACTTTCTTCTCCGCCTCCAGGATGGAGTGCTTCTGACGGAAAACAGTCGCGTTACGCCTTGATTGACAACATCTTGAGCCAAACGTTCCGACCATTGCGTAAGTGCTACTACGATTACCACAGGCTCGGAATGGACCTGGCCTTTGACGATCCCGCCGCCGCTCGGCAAACCATGTCCAATGCCTTGATCGCATTGCGCAATGTGCACAGAATACGCCCTGCCAACTACAACCTACAGACCTTCTTCCAAGCCAAAAAAGACGAGGTCGTCAAGATGTTTGGGCCCGCAGACGAAGGAGAGCGCGCGCGATTGCTGCCGGTGCTCAAACTCATCGATCCAGGCAACATTCCTGTGTACGACCAAGGCCTAGGCTGATGCTGCGACGGCTCTCCATTCGGAATTACGCCCTGATTGATCACATTGAATGGCACTGTGACGAGGGCTGGACGGTGCTCACCGGGGAAACCGGCAGCGGCAAGTCCATCCTGTTGGGTGCCCTCGGACTGATTCTCGGGGACCGGGCAGAAGGCATGGCCTCGCTGCAATCCGAAAAATGCATCGTGGAGGCCGAATTTTTACCCAGTGCAGCGGCGCAATCGGTCCTGGGCCCATTGCACGAAACGGACATCTGCACCGTACGTAGGAGCATCGCACCCGGAGGTCGCTCGAGGGCATACGTCAACGACGAACCCGTCAAATTACAGTTCCTCAAAACGCTGGCGCCATTGCTCGTCGACCTCCACGGTCAGCAAGACGGACAGCGGCTCCATGCTTCAGATGGGCTGCTCCACGCCATCGACGGATTTTCCACCGAAGCGCGGACACTGGCACAACAATGGCGCGATCATCACGCTTTATGGGCCAAAGCCCGTGAAGGACTCCATGCCTTGACCCATCAAGATGGTTTGCCCGACGCGGACGCGGACTACATCCGCTTTCAATTGGAAGAACTGGATGCCATTGACTTTGCAGATCCTGCATTGCGTAACCTGGACGCGCGCCTGGACAGTTTGGCACATGCCCAAGACATCCGTCAGGCATTGGAATCGAGCGCTGCAGCCCTTCAGGGCGAAGGTGAAGACCTCATCAGTCGCCTGCGCAGTGTCGAGCAATTGCTAGAAAAAATCACGGCCGTCCACAGCGAGGCTGCGCACCTTTTGGAACGCATCAGATCCTGCCGAATCGAATTGGACGATGCTGCACAAGATGCCGCACAACAAGCCGACTCCATCGATTTGGACCCTGCTGCACTGTCCAAGGCTGAAGCAGACAAAGACAAGATCAACCGCCTACTGGACAAGCACCGGGTGGCCGACTTGGATGGGTTAAATGAGCGCCTGGAGTCCATGCGGACCCAGCTTCAAGACGCACAAAATCGAGACCAACGGCTCGCCGAATTGAACAGCGCGGTACTGGCGGCCCGCCAAACATTGGACCAAACCGGAACCCTGCTGCACGACTGCCGCAAAAAGGCCGGTGAGGCATTGTCCGCAGCCATCGAAACGCACCTTCAGCACCTCAAGCTGTCCGAAGCCAAAGTCGCTTTTGAATGGACGGCCAGTGCCACACCAGAAGCCGCAGGGCCCTATCGGGTCAGCATGTCCTTTGCAGCAAATCCAGGCCAGCCTTTGCAACCGCTCACCAAAGTGGCCTCCGGCGGAGAACGAAGCAGGGTCATGCTCTCCCTGAAGGCTGCACTAACGGCCCACTTAGAAGTCCCCACCTTGATATTGGATGAAATTGATGCCGGTGTAAGCGGAGATGTGGCCTCTCGCATGGCCGACCTGATTGCATCCATTTCCAAAGCCGCACAAGTCATCACCATCAGCCACCTGCCTCAGGTGGCAGGAAAGGCTGACCACCACTTCCGCGTATTCAAAGAAACCCGAAACGGCAGTGCCCACACAGCCTTGGTCCCCTTGGACAAAGAAGCGCGCGTAGAAGAATTGGCCGCCATGCTCAGCGGTGAGACCATCGGCGATGCCGCTCGGGCACAGGCCCGGTCTTTGATGGCCTAAGGCCTTTAAAACTTCATGTCGACCCCCACCGAGGGCAAGAAGGGCAGCTGATCCACACGCTCTCCGGTTACCCGGTTGATGTAGAAAATGTTGGCCCGAGAATACACATTGGTGATCGATGCGTTGGCATCCAACTCGATGCTTTCTCCGAGCTTCCATGAGCGCCTGACGCTCAAGTCCATGCGGTGATATACCGGCAATCTACCCGCGTTCAAGTCCGCATATACAATCCCCAACTCGATGGGGTTTCCGTTGACGTAGTTGTCGTCAATCCCGCTCGAAATCCCGACAGGCTGGTAATAGCCTTGGGTTTGAGTAAATGGCAATCCAGAGCCAAGGTTCCAACGGGCGGACACTTCGGTCTTGGCCTTGGGACCAAACTTCCTTGAAGCGAGCAAGTTGACATTGTGCCTCCGGTCAAAAACGGGGTCATACCAACGGAATCCATCCCAACGGTCAACGTTGCCCAATGAATAAACCAACCACAAGTAATTGAGCTTATCCTCATACTTGACCACCACGTCAACGCCTTCTGCCCGACCCGTTTCCACGATAAAGTCTTTCCGCTGGCTCTCTGGCACACTGGCAAATTCGTAAGTGTCAGGGAACAGTTTGTTTCGGTTGGAGTTGGTGAGCTGGGTAAACCACTTGGTGTAGGCTTCGATGTTCACGTTGATCCGCTCTGTCAAGTCGTACTCGAAACCACCCACAGCGTGGGCTGCGGTCTGCAGGCTGTGCCTCACCTCCTGGATGTCACCGTTGGGACCGATCAGCTCATCCTGAAGGTTGGACGGGCCGGACAAAAAGCCGTAAAACAGGTTCACCACGTCGCGGTCAGAGTTTGCAGAGATCAAGTTCTGGCTGTACAGTCCGCCTGCGGCCTTCAAGCGCAAACGCTCTGAGGCTTTGTACTTGACCCCGAGCCTGGGCTCAGGACTGAATTTGGCCAGGGAACTGTAATACTGAATCCGCATCGAGGGGTTGAGAATCCAAGAACCGCGTTGAAGTTTGTAATCAAAGTACCCTGCCAATTCAGTGGTATTCTCCGTTTGCTCGACCGTGACACCCAAAGCGTTGAACGTTCTAAAGTCAGTGCGCAGGCCGACAGCTTGGATGCCATAGCGGGCTTCATCATCGCCCAAAACGTATTTAAAGTTCAAGCCAAAATTGAAGCCATTCACCTGGCTGTAGCGGTCGGGCACCCCATCCTCTTGCAAGTCGATGCGGTAACGTGAACTGGCAAAGTTGCCTTTGATCAGAACGGCACTGCCTGTAGGGACCACGATGAATTGTCCACCTCCCCCTACGTTGGTCCAATCCAAGTTGCTCAGGGCCTGATAGCTCACATCATCGCTAAATGAAAACCCAAAGAGGCTCAGACGGCTTCCCGCACCACCGGCAAAAGTCACCTTGCCATAGAGGTCGGTAAAATTGAAGGGCAATCCCTCCTCGTCGATGTAACTGTAGAGAAGTTTAGAGCTCTGCTCGAGGTAACTCCGCTTGCCCGAAAGCAAAAACGACGTTCCACCACCCCGGGCATTCCGCTTGCCCAAAGGCCCTTCCAGGAGCAACTTGGATCCAAATGGACTGGCCCCGATTCGTCCGCTCAGACCTGCCAGGCTGCCGTCCCGCGTGGAGACGTCCATGATGGAACTGATGCGCCCACCATAACGACCGCTGAATCCTCCGGTGTAGATGTCTGCATTTGAAATGATGTCGGTATCGAAAACGCTGAAAAGCCCAATGCTGTGAAAGGCATTGTAAATGATCATGCCATCCAGCAAGACCTTGTTTTGGACCGGAGATCCACCCCGGATGTAAAGCTGCCCGCCTTGGTCTCCAGTGGACACAAAACCAGGCAAAGTTTGCAGCACCTGGACCAAGTCAGGGGTACCTCCTAAACTGGGAATTCTCTTGATGTCGGCCGGTTGAATGGACTCCACCGACATGCGAACGGTGTTGAGCTGCTCACCGCGTTCGGTAGAGACCACTGCACTTTCCAATTCAATCAAGCCCGCTTCCAAGGCGATGTTCTTGGTCAACACCCGGTCATCGCGCACTTCCACTTCGGTCCGAAAAGGCTTGTACTCCACACTGGACACCACCAAAGTGTATGTACCCGCTGGAATTTTGGAGAGGCTGTAATAGCCTTGAATGTCCGTCGACACGCCATAAGTGGTGCCCTCTAAGACCACCGCTGCGAACAGTACCGGAGCACCATCGTCTTCCGCACGAACAAATCCTTTTACGGTGCCTTGCGCCCACGTCACGGCTGTAATCGCGACGAAAAAAATGGATAACAACACCCCTTTTCTCATCGGTAAAAACCGACAGAAATCACTTCCTTGCATGGCCGCAAGTTAGGGCGTAAGAACGGTCAACCCTTGACACGGGTCATGCGTTGAATTCGGGACTCCAGCGCTTCACTGGACAAATTTGACCGCAATCTGTCCACCAAGATGGGGAACGAAAAGGGTGTGGGCGCTTCAGGATGCGTGATCACCCATTTGCCTTTGTTCAAACGGTCCAAGACATCGCGCAACCGGTCCATTTCAATCAGATGGTGGGTCATTTCGTCAAAAGCCTGTCGGTACAACAGGTTGACGGGATCGTGGTCCGCCAAAACATCAAACAAAAGCGCGCTCGAACCCTGAAGGTGTCGGTCCGGCACAGGCTGTCCAGGAAACCCTCGAAACACCAAGCCTGCAATGACAGCGATGTCCCGGAATTGGCGGCGCGCAAGCTCAGCGCCATTCACCGTCGCTTCCAAATCATCCATGAGGTGGTCCGTGCTAAAGAGGTCGCTGTCAAAGGCCTCGGTAATGGGGATGGGTTGGTCACTGAGCAACTCAAAACCGTAATCGTTGTAAGCCATGGAGAAGGTCATGGGTTGCAACAAACTCATGCGATACGCCATGAGAGAGGCCACCCCCTCGTGAACCAGCCGCCCCTCCATGGGGTACACAAACAAATGATGCCCTTCCTTGGTCTCCATGACCTCCATGAGCACCTCCCCGCTGATCGGAAGATGACTGCGTTCAGCCTGAAGCTCCAACATGGGGGACAACCGCTCCAGTTCAGGTGCGGTTGACCTGCCGTGGGCATAATCGTCCAGCGTTCTGCGCAGGGTTCGGCTGACCATGGAGGTCCAAGGCAATCGGCCGCCTTGCCAAGTGGGAATCCTGCCTTTGGGCGCCTTAGAAGGTTTTACCGTCGCGATAAACCCCTTTACGCGGATCAACTCAAGACAACGCCCACTGAACCAAAAAACATCGCCGGGAGACATCCCCCCCACGAAATACTCTTCCACATGGCCAACCAATCCGCCCTTGCGCCATTTCACAGCAATCATGGTGTCTCCGACAATGGTACCAATGGACATGCGCTGCCGCCGAGCCGCCCTGCGGTCTACGATGCGAAACACCCCTTCTTCGTCCTTCACCACACGTTGAAACTCGTCATAGGCCGCAAAAGCTCTGCCGCCTGTGGTGACCATGGCCAGGACATCCTCCCATTCTGCGTCATTCATTTCTGAGAAGGCATGGGTGGACTTGACCAACTCGTGCAAGCTGTCTTTGCGAAAACCGTCTCCGACAGCCAAAGTGCACAGAAACTGTACCAACACATCGAAAGTGCGCACCATGGGGCGCCTGGGCTCGATTTCTCCTTCTTCAATGGCACTGCGCAATGCGGCAGCTTCGAGCAACTCCAACCCAAAAGTGGGAAGGAAATGAATCTGGCTCTCCGCCCCCGGCTGGTGGCCGCTGCGCCCAGCGCGTTGAACGAAACGGGCCACCCCTTTGGGACCGCCAATTTGAACAATGGCCTCCACCGGCCGAAAGTCCACCCCAAGGTCAAGTGAACTGGTGCAAATCACCGCTTTGAGCCGGCCTTCGTGCAAAGCATCCTCCACCCAAAACCTGAGTTCCTTGCTGATGCTTCCGTGATGCAAGGCCACGGCTCCAGAAAGGTCCGGATGTGCAGCTATGATTTTCTGATACCAAATTTCACTCTGCGCACGGGTATTGGTAAACACCAACGTGCTCGCATGCCTGCGGATGATTTCGACGACCTGATCCAACAACTGAACCCCGAGGTGGCCTGCCCAGGGCAGTTTCTCAAACCGCTCCGGCATCACACTTTCGAGCCGAATGCGTTTGTCCAGTTGGGAGCGGATGATTTTTGCTTGTGCTTTTCGGTCCTCTCCCATGAGGACATTCATGGCCTCCTCAAGGTTGCCAATGGTGGCAGAAATGCCCCAAATCCTCATGTTTGGCGCATGCGACTTGAGCGCCGCAGCGGCCAGTTCCATCTGGACTCCACGTTTGTTGCCCAATAAATCGTGCCATTCGTCCACCACCAGCGCCTCCACCCCTCCAAACCGTTTTGCAGCGCCTTTTTTGGCCAGCATGACGTGCAGACTTTCTGGTGTCGTGACCAAAACTTCTGGCAGCCGCCTGTCCTGTTTCTGCTTCTCTGAGGAAGGTGTATCCCCTGTTCGAATGCCACAACTCCACCCCACATCACTCTGCTCCAACAACTTGAGGGTAGAACCATGTATCTCCTTGGCAAGGGCACGAATGGGGGTAATCCACAAGACCCTCAACCCTCCTGGCGGACCTCCACCCAAAACAGCGGGCACCAAGACGCTGTAAGTTTTGCCGCTTCCTGTTGGGGCATTCACCAGACCATCACCACCTCTGACAAACCAGTTCCAAGCCGAATTCTGAAAAGGAAATGGCGTCCAACCCAACTGCCCAAAAAACGCCTTTCCCGGCGCAAACACCTCAGAATCGTCGCGCTTTGAGCATTGTGACGTTGGAAATTTTGGCTGGTCTTCCACCCTGTAATTACCCCTTGAATACCCCTTGTGTTCCTACCTTCGGGAAACATGATAGGAAAAGTTCAACCGACTGGGCTCTTTGCCCTGCTCTTCGCCATGTTGTTTGCCCTTCCAAATGGACAGGCGCAAGACGCCAAATACAACCGGATGTTGGAGGATCTGGTAGACGGCAAGTACGAGCGCGTTTTGTTTCGTGCCATCGGGTTTACAGAGAAAGAAGCCACCAAAAAGCACCCTGAACCCTATGCCTACATGGCACGGGCCTACTTGCTCATCCACCAAAGCGACGACCCTGCGCTGAAGGAGACCTACCCCAAGGCTTTGAAAGAAAGCTTGAAGTACTGCACCAAATTCATCAAGAAAGACAAAGAAGGCGAGTACGTCCCCGACCTGTTGGACTTCATCGAAGACTTGAGGGCAGAAACCATCGCCGCTGCGGACACCGAGATGGACGCCGAGAAATACACCCGTGCCAAGAGCCTCTATGCATACCTCTCCAAGCTGGACAAGACAGACCCTTCGGCCTACATCATGCTCGGCATGGCCAACTATTACGCACGTTCAACCCGCGACGCCACTGAACATTGGGGCACCGCAATGCAGCTCATGGGCAGCATGACAGGCCGCATCTCCGCATCGGAAGAAACTGAGATGTACCGTGACGAGCCCTTGACCGAATCCATGAGGGCCTTGCTCAAGACGGGATTGATCCGCGCTTCCGAACAGCTCGACGCAGACGGTCAGCGCACGCAAGCCATCGAACTTCTCGAAAACGGACTCCCCATATTCGAAGGAGACCGCAGCTTCATGGTCACTTATGGCTCCATTGTGGGATGACCCGGATCACCGATCCAAAACAGTTTCCCGACTTTGAGGACAACCCGCTACTTAACCCGGAAAGCCTCGCCCCTCTCCAAATCCTTCACTTAGAGGACAGCGACATCGATGCCGCCATCTTCAAAGCGGCATCCCTCAGGTGCTCGCGAATATTGTTGGTTCAACGTGTGACCTCCATTCAAGAGTTCACCCATGCGCTAAAGACCTCAAAACCGCATCTGATTTGTGCGGACCACTTGTTGCCGGATGGTTCAGCACAGGACGCCATCAAAGAGGCCTCTGAACAGCATCCCAGTGTGCCCATTATGGTGATCACGGGAGCAGGTGAAGAAGAGCTGGCGGTAGAATACCTCAAGTCCGGTGCGGCCCACTACCTCTCCAAAAGGAACCTCGACTTGTTTCCAGAGGTACTGGATACCGTTCTAGACACCTTTCGAACCAAGACCTTGCACGCTTGGTCAGAAATTGAGCGACAGAGGTTGACCGATGAACTCATGGCGTTGATCAAGAAGGTCGCAGAGGAACGCGATGAAGAGAAAAGAAGCCTGTCGAGGGACATTCACGACCAATTGGGCCAAGAATTGACAGCCCTCAAACTGGGCCTCTACTGGATTGACAATCAAATCCGAAAGCTTGCTCCCGACCTCGAGTTCCCTGACATCAGCCAAAAAATTGAGCAACTGATTGGCCTCAACACTTCCATCATAAGTGAAGTGAGAAACATAGCCCACACTCTGCGGCCTGTGGTTTTGGACCAAGTGGGGCTTTCGGCTGGTCTTGAAACACTCGTTCATGATTTCAATCAGAGAGAACAAACGTTTTGTGGCCTTAATCTCGATCCGCTTCCCAATCTCACTGAAGGTCTCCGGACTGACATCTTTCGCATCGTTCAAGAAGCACTGACCAACATCTCACGTCATGCGGAAGCCAATCTGGCATACGTATCTCTGAAGGTGCAGCCAGACAAAATCATCCTTGAAATCGGCGACGATGGTGCCGGTATTTCAGATCCCAACCATGGCCCATCGCACATTGGCCTGGGCATGGTGGGCATGCGCGAGCGGGCGCGAAACCATGGCGCCATCTTACACGTAACGTCCAAGAATCAAATGGGAACGTCTATCCTTATCGAATTCAGTTACGTTCCGACAGCTTAACTTAACCACTATGGACAAAAAAACTGTCGTCCTCTGCGACGACCACAACATTGTTCGGGCAGGTCTCCGACAAATCGTAGAAGGATTCGGGGATTTTAAAGTCTTGGATGATGTAGCCACGGGAGAGGCCTTGTTTCCGCTTTTTATGAAGCAAGTCCCGGACGTGCTTCTCTTGGACATCAGTCTTCCAGGACGCAGTGGACTGGAGGTGTTAAAGCAAATCCAATCGATGTATCCTCAAATTGCTGTCCTGGCACTGAGCATGTATCCTGAAGATCAATTCGCGATTCGAATGGTGAAGGCTGGCGCACGGGGATACCTGCACAAAGACAGTGCCCCCCATGTTTTGGAAGACGCCATGCGCACCATCGTATCGGGTAAGCAATACATCAGCGCAGAGCTTACGCGACTGATGATTGAAGAAATGGCAAAGGATGACAATGATCTTCCACACAAGAGCCTGTCTGACCGAGAATATGAAGTGCTTCTGTTCATTGGCGAGGGGAAATCCATGACGGACATCGCATCGCAATTGAGCCTGAGCATCAAAACTGTCAGCACATACAGGAGCCGTATTCTCGAAAAAATGAGGCTCAAGAGCAATTCCGACCTGGTCAAATACATCTTGCTGCACGACCTCACTCCTGGAGGCGCCGACCCCGGACAATCAGGAAACTGACACCCACCCCGGAGGAATCCCACCCTGTCCAAGGGGGAAGGATGACAAGTTTTGCGCGCACCGCTCTCCATCTTTAAGAGATGCTGACTCCTGAGTGGAAAAGAACGCGATCCAATATTTCGGAAAGGCTTGGAGCGACCAAGTCCCGCCAATCCGGCACGGATAAGGTCAATCCAAAAACAGGCAAGAAGCACACCCCACCGACAAACAAGCATGCATCGGCCGTCATTCTTGCTGAGGATGGAAGCAACGGCTCCGGAGTCATACTACTTGAGGCCTTTGGCACTTCAGCAGAAGCCAAGCTCGAACTCAAAGGCTTGTCCCTGCGGTATCCCGGTGTCCCCGTCATCCTCATTTTGGATACCCGGCGAACCGACATCGGGGGGTTCCTGACGCTGCCCGCATCTGATTTTCACGACGTGCAAAGCAATGAGGCGTTGCTGCAAAATCGGGTGACCAAACTCTCCCATTCTTCGAAAGTTCAGCCACTCAATCTCGTCTCAAACAGGCTGATTCAGGAGGAGATGCAGTTGTGGCAATCTCTGTTTCAAAGGTCAAGTGCAGGCATGTTGACTGGACAGGCGCTGCTTTTGCTCACTGCGCTTCGTCAGAGCCCACCAGCCGCACCAACGCCAGAAAAACTGGAGAACTTGACACTGGGTGACACTTTGCTTTCTCACGTGATTTGGGAGCTTAACAATGAAGAGTCCATCCAATTGTTACAGCTCAATGAGCCCGTCTCTTTGTCCAATCAATTCCTCAAAAAACTCAAGCCTTCCAACCCTCAACAATTCTTGGATGCGCTGGGCAATCTGGGCACTGCCGTCAACATGATCCATGAAGAAGTCCAATACACGACCGAGCTTGGAAATCAGAAACATCTGTCGCTAAGCATCAGCATCACATCAGAAAAAGACAACCTGTTGCTGATGACCATTCTTGACATTTCCCAGCGGGTTCAACTCGAAGGCGAATTGCGCGACAATCTAAAGCTGCTGGAAGACCGGGTTACACAACGCACCAAAGACATCGCACTCAGCCACCAGAGGTTGGCCTCTGAAGGCAACCAAAGACAAAAACTCACGGCACAGTTGAGAGAAAGTTTCGCGCACATCACCCAAAGTGTCATCGGGGCCAAGCGGATCATGGAGGTCGCCCTGCCCAGCAGAGAAGAACTCAACTCCATTTTCCCGGACTCTTTGCTCATCGACCGTCCCCGAGACATCATGGGGGGAGATTTTCTATTCACTGGCGTCAAAAACGGCAAAAAAACCCTGGCCTTGATCGACAGCACCGGACACGGCATACCAGGGGCCATGGTATCCCTGATGGGCTCCTCGCTGATCAATAAGGCTTTTACCGCATTGAAAAACCCCACTCCTTCGGCCATTTTGGAGCGTTTTCAAGAGGAGTTTGACATCCGAATGCAGGTCACCCAAGGGACCCCACAGATGTATGGCTTTGATGCTGCCATCCTCACCGTGAACCCAGACACACACACCATAGAGTTTGCTGGGGCACGGAGTGATTTATTTCGCATCAGAAATAGAGAAACACTGACCGTGCGCGGCTCGAGAACCAGCATCGATTTAATGGGCAAGCATTCTCCCAACACCCCATCAAACCAGTACAGGCTTCACACATTGGATTACCAAGATGGAGACCAGTTCTATATGATTTCAGATGGCATACGGGACCAATTCGGCGGTGAGCGCAACAGGAAAATGGGCCGAAAAAGACTGTGCGACATTCTCGCACAACACAGCACCCTACCCTCCGCGCAGCGGGAGAAGGCCATTCAAAAGGACCTGCTCATTTGGAAAGGAGCAAACGCCAAAGTCGACGATGCCACCTTAGTGGGCATCCAGTGCTAAACCCTAGTACAGAGAAGCCGTGTCTTAGCGCCCAAAAGCCGCATTGATTCCACGATCGCCTGCTGCGTACATGCGCTCAATGATGCCGACCACGATGAGCCCTTCAAGCGCATTGGTAGAGATTTTTCCTTCTCCCCGCAACGTCTCATAAACGTTCTCAAAAACGTAGCCGTGGTTCGCTGCACTGCCCTTGTAATGGCCATAATCATTGGCCGGATTCGAGGGTGGAAGCTCGGGCATTTCATACCCCCGAATGTTGCAGTACTCGACTTCATTCATGTATTGCCCCCCGACTTTGACGGTGCCATTTTCGGCAATGATGGTCAAGGAGCTCTCGAAATTGGCTTCGGCAATGGCGGTGGAGAATTGGAGCGTTCCCATGCCACCCTTTAAGAATTCAAACGTCACCAACCCGGAATCTTCGAATGCCGTGTTGTGTCCGTGCGTAAAATCCTCGAACCGGGCAGTGATGTTGGACATGTCTCCGAAGAGCCAAAACACGATGTCGATGAAGTGGCTAAACTGCGTAAACAGTGTTCCACCATCCAAATCCAGCGTGCCCTTCCACGGAATCTTTTCATAGTAACGGTCATCCCTGTTCCAAAAACAGTTGACCTGCACCATCTGAATCTTACCCAATACGCCTGAATCCACAGTCTCTTTGAGCCAAATGCTCGGCGGACTGTAGCGGTTTTGCATGACACAAAACACCTGTCGTCCCACCTCCAATGCCTTGTGCAGCACCCGCTCCCCTTCGGCCCGGTTGAGGGCCATGGGCTTTTCGATGACCACATGGTGCCGTGCCTCCAAAGCCATTTCGGCCTGGGGTGCGTGCAAGCCATTGGGTGTGCAAATGCAGACCACATCTACTTCGGGGTGCTGGGCCAGCATCTCTTTGATGTCTCCGTAGAATTCGAAGTCATCTGCCACGCCACACTGTTCTTTGGACCGGATATCACATCCGGCAATCAGCTCACAATCGGGCTGCCTGCGGATCATCTCAGCGTGCCGCTTTCCGATGTGGCCTAAGCCAACCACCGCGAATCTCAAAGGCGTCGTCATCATCTAATTTGTACAGGTGGAATCATCAGCACCATTGCGGCGCAAAAGTCGTGAAAACACCGCATTCAACCCTGAATATCCCAACCTTCGAAATAGGCGGGGACATGGACCATTCGGCTTCCGTACCAACTGAACATCTCACCGTCCACCAAGTGGGCGGGAAGGTCACCGGCTTCTTGAAGGTGAATCTCTTTGAATGGAAAGGGCTCTGATGGCAACAACACCCCTTCGACCCCAGCAGCAGAAACATCGTCCATGGTGCGCTCAGGATACCGCGAGATTTCTGGCCATGGCAACCACCCCCACCAGCGCAGCACGTCTTGGATGTAGGCATCCGATCCCGCCCACATCCATGGCGAGCGCCAAACGGCATAGGCCACCTTTTGGAAAGGCGGCGAAAATGAGGCCTGTCCCCTTGTCCATGAAGCACGAACCTCGAGCGCCATCTCCTCCCCTTTCTCTGCGCACCCGACCAGTTGGCCCAAGTCGGCCAGCAACTGAAAAGCGCGTTCCACAGAGCGGACATCACAGACCCAGCAGGGAATGCCCGCTATCTCAAGGGCCATCACATCTTGCGCATCGTTCTCCTCCAAATTGGCCAGCACCAAATCGGGCTGAAGGTCCATAATGGCCCCAAGGTTCACCCCTTTCGTTCCGCCAATTCGTGTGCGTTCTCTGCGCAAGTGTTCGGGACGAACACAAAATTTAGTGAGCCCTACAATGCGGTCTTCCGCCCCTAAATCGACCAACGTCTCCGTCAAAGAAGGAACCAGAGAAACGATCCTCTGCGGAATTCCATCCATTGTGAGGGGTATCCCCCTGTCATCCACTGCCACCATGAAGTGACAAAGATGCACCCTGAGGCTCCGCTTTTGCGACAAACCTGTCAGTCCATGCCACAGACTGCGACAACATGTCAGTCTCCAAGGCTTATGCCACGCTTGGCACTGCATTTGACTGTAGCCCAGCGAGCCGCAAGGCACCCTGAAGAGAAAACCCTACAAATTCCACATATGAGCAAAATCATCGGTATCGACCTCGGCACAACCAATTCTTGTGTTGCCGTAATGGAAGGCAACGAGCCTGTGGTCATCAACAACAGCGAAGGCAAGCGAACCACCCCATCCATGGTTGCTTTTGTCGCTGATGGAGAACGCAAGGTCGGAGACCCCGCCAAGCGTCAAGCCATCACCAACCCCACCAAGACCATCTCCTCCGTGAAACGCTTCATGGGACAGATGTACAGCGAGGCTTCCAAAGAATCCGGAAGGGTTCCTTATGAAGTGGTAGAAGCTGACGGTGGAACTGCCCGGATCAAAATTGACGACCGGAACTACTCCCCGCAGGAAATCAGTGCCATGATCCTGCAGAAGATGAAGAAGACTGCTGAGGACTACCTCGGCACGGAAGTGACCGGAGCGGTCATCACCGTTCCTGCTTACTTCAACGACAGCCAGCGCCAGGCGACCAAAGAAGCCGGTGAGATCGCAGGACTCGAAGTCAAGCGCATCATCAACGAGCCTACAGCGGCAGCATTGGCCTATGGTTTGGACAAGAAGTCCATCGACCAGAAGATTGTGGTGTTTGACCTCGGTGGTGGAACCCACGACGTGAGCATTCTGGAACTCGGAGACGGCGTTTTCGAAGTGCTGTCCACAGACGGTGACACCCACTTGGGAGGTGACGACTTCGACCAAATCATCATCGACTGGCTCGTTGCTGAATTCAAAGATGAAAACGGCGGATTGGACCTGAGCAAGGACCCCATGGCACTGCAGCGTTTGAAGGAGGCCGCAGAGAAGGCCAAGATTGAGCTCAGCAGCACCAACAACACCGAAATCAACCTTCCCTACATCATGCCTGTGGACGGCGTGCCAAAGCACCTCGTCCGTTCATTGAGCCGTGCGAAGTTTGAGCAGTTGGCCGACTCGCTGATCAAGCGGACCATCGAGCCTTGCCGCACCGCCATGAAGGCAGCCGGTTTGGACAACAGTGACATCGACGAGGTCATCCTCGTAGGTGGATCGACCCGGATTCCATCCGTGCAGGATGCCGTCAAAGCCTTCTTTGGAAAAGAGCCTTCAAAAGGCGTCAATCCAGACGAAGTTGTAGCTGTTGGTGCAGCCATCCAAGGCGGCGTCCTCAGCGGCGACGTGAAGGACGTGTTGCTCTTGGACGTGACGCCACTCTCACTTGGCATCGAGACCATGGGTGGAGTGATGACCAAGTTGATCGAGGCCAACACCACGATTCCAACCAAGAAGAGCGAAACCTTCTCAACGGCAAGTGACAACCAGCCCAGCGTGGACATCAATGTCTTGCAAGGTGAAAGGTCCATGGCCAATGACAACCGGTCCATCGGGCGGTTCCAATTGTCTGACATTCCTCCAGCCCAGCGCGGTGTGCCTCAAATCGAAGTCTCTTTTGACATCGACGCCAACGGCATCATCAATGTGAGCGCCAAGGACAAGACCACAGGCAAAGAGCAGCGCATTCGCATCGAAGCGTCCAGCGGACTGAGCGACGATGAAATCCAACGCATGAAGGATGAGGCCGCCGCAAATGCGGACTCTGACAAAGAAGCCAAGGAGCGTGTGGAAGTCCTGAATCAAGCCGACAGCCTTGTCTTCCAAACGGAGAAGCAGTTGAGCGAATTCGGAGACAAACTGCCCGAAGACAAGAAAGGCCCCATCGAAGCTGCCATCGCAGAATTGAAGGAAGCCCACGGTGCGCAAGACATCGACCGTTGCAAAGCAGGCATTGAAGCGCTGAATCAGGTGTTTGCCTCGGCCAGCGAAGACATGTACAACGCCAGCCAGGCTGCCGGCGGAGCAGATGCTGCCGGAGCTTCAGCCGAAGCAGGCGCAAGCGACGAAGAAGTCACCGACGTTGACTTCGAAGAAGTCAGCGAAAACAAGTAATTTCTGTTACAATTTTGAGAAAAGGCGGTCCTCTGGGGCCGCCTTTTTCATTTCTCCGAGAACCCCACCGCGGCGCGGGTGTTCAAAGGAAGACAACCGACGGCGTCAGGCTTCGCCAAACCCGGCACATGAACAAAGCTTCCCCATCCGAACACCCCAATGCTGCAGCGCAGTGGCAACGCAGATCTGTTTGGATCCTCGTGGCCATAGCACTGATCACGGTATTTTCGGGTTGGCGGGCTTCTCAAATCGGGTTCAATTATGACTTTGAGGCTTTCTTTCCCCAAGGCCAACCTGAAACGGCATTTTACCTCCAGTTCCGAGAGGCCTTTAGCACGGACAATGACTTCATTCTGGTCGGGGTCCAGCACGAGGATGGGATTTTTGACGAAGAATTCCTAGGTGCCGTCCGCATGCTTTCGGACTCCTTACAAACTGTCAATGGGGTCACGCAGGTCATCGACCCCACGGCGCTGAGTCTCCCGGTTCAAGACCCCGTATTGGGCATGGTGTTTCAGCGGCCGATTCTGCGCTGGGATTCACCCCAGCACTATGCCGCAGACAGCAGCTACCTCTGGCGAAGCGATCAATGGGTGGGCAGTCTGTTCAGTGCAGACGGCAAGTCTTTGGCCTTGACGGTCGGCCAAAAGGCCATGCTCTCAAAACAAGGATGCGACGAAATCGCCGCCGACGTTGATGCGGTATTGGAGCGGTGGAATGACATCCAAATCGAACGCGGATTAAAGGTGGAAACGCACCGGGCCGGAAGGGCGCACGCCCAAGTCCACTACGTGTCGGTCATGGAAAGAGAGGTGGCCCTCTTTGTGGGACTGGGACTCCTATTGCTCATCACTTTTCTGTACATCGCATTCCGCACGTGGTGGGGCATCGTGATTCCACTGACGGTTATTCTGCTCAGCGGCTTAGGGACGCTGGCCTTTATGGAGGTTACCGGCAAGGGCATCGACATCATGACGATTGTGCTTCCGACAATCATTTTTGTGGTGGGCATGAGCGATGTGGTGCACATCATCACCCGATATCTCGATGAATTACGCAGTGGCCTGGCCCCTTTTGATGCGTTGCGCAAAGCCTTTAAAGAAGTCGGACTCGCCACCTTCCTGACTTCGCTGACCACCGCATTGGGCTTTCTGACGTTGCTGTCTTCTGCCATTGTGCCCATCCGCGAATTCGGCCTCTACACGGCAGCAGGTGTCTTCATCGCTTTCGCCTTGGCCTTCACCTTGCTTCCGGCGGTGCTCATTCGGTCCAAAGCGCCCATCAAACAGGCCACTGGTCCTTCTAGCGCATCCGCATCGCCATGGACACCGTGGCTGTCTCGCTTGTTCATCCGCATCCTCCGCAACCGCAAAGCCATCCTCCTCACTACAGGGTTTTTCACTTTGGTGAGCGTCGGCTTGGTAACCAACATCGAGGTCAACAACTTCCTCCTAGAGGACTTGCGTGACGATGACCCTTTGCGTCAAGAATTCAACTTCTTCGAGCGGTCTTTTGCCGGCGTCCGGCCCTACGAATTGGCCTTAAAATTCGAAGCGGGGCGGGACATCATGGCCGAACCAAAAGTGCTCGCCACCGTGGACAGCGTTGAGCAATGGCTCAGAGAAGACGTTGGCGCGGGAAGTGTGCTCGGCCCTGCCACAGCAGCAAGAACGGCGCACAGACTCATGAACGGCGACCGGCCCTCTGCAGACCGAATTCCAGAGGGGCCCGCCTTGGAAAAACTCCTCAACCGGCTGTCCAAATGGGGCAAAAACAACAGCAGCTCATCCAGTCCCGGCTGGTCCGACGTGGTCAATACCGACATTGGACTGGCCCGCATCACCGCCAAAACTGCCGATTTGGGCGCCAAGGAGTTGGCCAAACGGAACGCCAAGTTCCAATCTCGCTTGGACAACCACATGGCAGCGCACTTTGAATCGCCCCCTTTTCAAGCGCACATCACAGGCACCGCCAGCCTGATCGACCTCAACAACCGCTTTCTCGCCTCCGACATGGTGCTGGGATTGCTCATCGCATTTGCCGCTGTTGCCTTGATTGTGGGACTGTTATTTAAGAGCCTCAAAATGACCTTGATTTCCTTGATTCCCAATGTCTTGCCCCTGCTCTTTATTGCAGGCTTCATGGGGGCCATGGACATCGACCTTAAGGTGTCCACCTCCATCATTTTCACCATCGCGTTTGGCATCGCCGTTGACGATACCCTCCACTTTTTGGCCAAGTACAGAATTCTGCTGCAACAAGGCCGTGCCCCCATTTGGGCGTTGAGGCGCACCTTTTTGTCCACGGGAAAAGCCATTGTGGTGACCTCCATTATCCTTTGTGGTGGGTTTTCAACCCTGATGCTCAGCAGTTTCGAAGGCACCTTCCACATTGGGTTGCTCGTCTCATTGACGCTGTGTTTCGCTGTGGCCGTTGATTTGGCGGTTCTCCCTTTGCTGTTGCTACCACGACGGGTCAAGGCGACTTAAATTGGACACATGCTGCAACGCCGTGCCTTTTTGCGCAGGGCAGCCGCCATGGCTGCCGTGCTCGGACTCGACCCCGTCCGACTTTTACGTGCCGACTCACCTGCCCCATTGACCAACGGTGTCTTCAGCGCGGGGGATCGGTTCAGAGAAGGTCACATGCTCAGCACTTGGAACCACGGCTTCGCATCCAATGAAGAAGGCTGGAGACAAATGCAGTCCGGGGGCAGCGCTTTGGATGCTGTTGTAGAAGGAACCGCAGTGGTTGAGAGCGACCCCACAGGAACTTCAGTAGGTCTTGGAGGACGTCCAGACCGTTCAGGACGGGTCACGTTGGATGCCTGCGTGATGGGGCCTTCAGGTGATGCCGGAGGGGTGTGCTTTTTGGAAGACATCGAACACCCCGTAAAGGTCGCCCGGGCCGTCATGGAAAACACCCCCCATGTGCTGCTCGCTGGAGATGGGGCCCGAAAATTCGCGCTTTCTCAAGGGTTTGAAACGCGCGATCTGCTCACACCCAACAGCAAGGCCGCGTGGGAAAAGTGGAAGGAAAGCGCAGAGTATAAACCCATCATCAACATAGAAAACCACGACACCATTGGCATGATCGCCCAAGACCTCGAGGGCAACCTTGCAGGCGCCTGCACGACCAGTGGATTGGCATACAAGCTGCGTGGCCGCGTAGGTGACAGTCCAATCATAGGTGCTGGCCTTTTTGTGGACAATGAGGTGGGGGCCTGCACGGCAACAGGCCTTGGGGAAGCCGTCATGAAAACCCTCGGGTCTTTCTTGGTGGTGGAACTCATGCGCCAAGGCCGTGACCCACAGACAGCCTGCGCAGAGGCCGTCGACCGCATCATGAAGAAAATGTCCGTGAAAGACCTTCAAGTGGGCTACCTCGCGATGGACACCCAAGGCAACGCCGGATCCTCCGCCATCCACCCAGGCTTCAATTACGTCAGAACTCAAGCTGGGCAAACAGAACTCATTGACGCCCCGCACCGTTCCTAATAGCATGGCTGCCCCTACTCTGTCCAGCAAACGCAGCAACCTGCGCGGCATCATCAGCCTTTCAAGGCCCCGCAACTTGGCCATTGCCGCATTCACCCTGTGCCTGATCCGGTATGGCTGGATGGCGAGATGGCCGCTTCAGGAGGGCGCATTGGTAACAACGCCGATTCAAATATTTGAAGCCACCCTGGTCATGTTGCTCCTCATGGCTGCAGGCAACATCATCAACGCTTATTTCGACGTTCAGGAAGACCGGATCAACCGCCCCGAGCGGGCCATCGTTGACCGCACCGTGAAGCGGAGGGTACTCATCTTCACCCACCAAGTCTTGAACTTATTGGGACTGGCCTTGGCCTGCCACCTGTCTTGGTCCATCGGTTCTGCTGGGCCGTTCCTCATGGCGGCATTGGTCAGCTGGATACTGTGGCGTTACAGTGCCAGTTGGAAAGCCAAGCCCCTCATTGGAAATGCAGCCATCGCCATGCTGCTCGGGTTGGTCCCCCTGTGGTTGGCTGTCATGGAAGCCCCCAATGCATCTCCCCAAATGCAATTGAATTTGATCCAGAATTTGGGGGCATACGGACTCATGGCCATGGCCATCGGGATGGTTCGGGAAATCGCCAAAGACGCCATGGACATAGAGGGCGATGGGGCAGCAGGAAAAGCCACTTTCGCCCTGAAGTATGGAACAGCCAAGACCCGATGGCTGTGTATTGCGCTGTGGACATTGGTTGCGGTCATGTACGCCGGGGGCGTGCTCCGTTGGGGCCACATTTCGGAACCTGCCGCTTGGGCCACCTGGGCCGCGCCGTTCCCCGGTTGGGTTTATTGCCTGTGGCTGATGATGCGAGCTGTTCCTAATTGGAAAGTGCTCTCAAGGGCCACACTGGCGACCTTGATCTTGGGCATCGTTCAATGCCTGTGGGTGCCCATGATCTGACCTGCAGCAACGTTCAAAAGATAAGGAAGGACACATCTGGCTGCACATTTCCGAATGAATAGGCAGAAGGAAACCTGCACAAAGGGAACGTGGGTTTTACTCAGAGTTAAAATTGAACCAACGTACAGGTGGCAATGGCGGTGGAGATTGCAGCATCAATTCACCAACCTAAAGCATGTCATTGCCATGAGAATTCTGCTTTTACTGACGGTCTGCTTCTTGACCGCACACCTCAACGCCCAAAACACCGTCACCGTTTCAGGCAGCACAGGAACCACCACGTGGACTTCCAACAACACCTACGTGCTCTCAGGTTATGTGTTCGTTGAATCAGGACAGACCCTCACCATTGAACCTGGAACCACAGTCAAAGGGGCTCCTGGGAGTGGCGTTGACGCTTCGGCACTGATCGTGACCAAAGGCGGACAAATCATCGCCGATGGAACGGCTGAAGCCCCCATCATTTTCACTTTTGAAGGCGACCCCCTCGACGGATCTGTGGCCTATGACACCCGCGGACAATGGGGTGGCATCATCATATTGGGCAATGCGACCACGAACTTTGGAGGCCCCGCTCAAATCGAGGGTATTCCAACAGACAACAACCTCGCGGAGTACGGTGGCGACAATGACGCCGACAACAGTGGAGTTCTGCGCTATGTCTCCATTCGCCATGGAGGCACAGAGCTCGGCGCGGCCAATGAAATCAACGGTTTGACCCTGGCTGGTGTGGGCAGCGGCACCACCATCGACCACATTGAAGTGGTTTCTAACCTAGACGACGGCATCGAATTCTTTGGAGGCGCAGTCTCTGTCACCCATGCCATTGTGGCATTTTGTGGCGACGACAGCTTTGACTGGGACCAAGGCTACCACGGCCAAAACAACGCTCAGTGGCTCGCCATTCAGGACCAGCCCGGCCTCAGCGGGGATCGGGGCGGCGAATTGGACGGCGACGATTCCGACGACGGCAATGTCTCTGCTGACGAAATGCCATTGGCCACACCCACGGTAACCGGTTGGACCATTGTCGGTTTGGGCGATGGCCAAGGCTTGCTCTTCCGCAATGGATCAGGTGGCCACGTGAGCAATGGGTTGTTTGCCAACGTCGCAGAAGGCATTGAAATCGAGGACAAAGAATCTCCCATGGATGCCTTTGACCATTACCTCACCGGAGACCTCACTTTGGGCAACATTAAAATGGTCAACTGCGAAGACGCCTTGGATTATGATGGAACCGATTTGGACGACGGAGACGCGCAGCTAGACGCCTATGCTGCCGACAATGGCATCGAAATCATGAACGGACTGGACATCGACTACCTCTTCAACTTTGACGCGGCAGGACAACAAGCCACCGACCCCATCAATGTGGACAGCGAATATGGTTCTGGTCAAGATTGGGCGTTGGGCTGGACACTCTGTGACGACCGGGCTCTGTTTGGCACAGGTGTCGCTCAGGTTGGCACAGCGCGCAGCAATTACAACGCATTGGCCTATCCCAACCCTTGCGCGCACACCGTGACCGTGGCGCTTCCATCACAGGCCTCCACCACTTGGGCTTTGGTCAATGCCTCCGGTCAACCGATGTGCTCAGGTACTTCCCAAGAGGCGGTGCTCCGCATCGACACCTCCGACCTTCCTGCAGGTGCTTACTTCGTGCGCGGAACCGACGGAAACACCACATGGTCAACCGCGATCAACAAGCGCGACTAAATCAAGGAAACGCAGGCCCAAAGGCCTGCTGAACATACACAACCGGAGTTTCGCCACCACCGCGAAGCTCCGGTTGTTTATGTAGGGGCCATCAAAAGAAAAAGAGCGGTTAACATCGGGTTAACGTCCACTGGAAGCTTCTGCACTCACTTTGCATCTCAAATTAGAGCGCATGCGTTTGCTTCAGCTCCTGGTCATCCTGGCCACAGCACTTACAGCCCATTCTCAAGGGGTCATCCGAGGTAAAATCAGCGACGGCCAATCCGGCGAGAGCTTGATCGGTGCCAACGCTTTTATCGAAGGCACCACCAAGGGGGCCATGGCCGACTTGGACGGCGATTTCAGCCTCGAAGGCCTCGCTCCAGGCACCTACAATGTGGTCGGACGCTTCATTGGTTACCGTCCCCACGTCCAAGAAGTGACCGTCACCGGCGATGGTGTGCAAGTGATTCAGTTCAACCTGTTCCCCGAAACTTTTGTGATCGAGCAAGCCGCAGAAGTGGTGGCCAAAGCCGACCGTGCCCGGGACACCTACATGGAGAACATCAAGAAAAAGTCAGCGTCGAGCATCGACTACATCTCCAGCCAACAAATCAAACGGACTGGAGACAACGATGCCGCCAGCGCCATGAAGCGCGTATCAGGCGTGTCTACCGTTGGGAACTTCGTGTTTGTCCGCGGCCTGTCTGACCGTTATCTCAAAACCACCCTGAACGGTGCAGAGGTCCCGTCCATGAATCCCCGCCGGAACACCATTGAGATGGACCTCTTCCCCACCAACTTGGTGGACAATCTGAAAGTGGTCAAAACCCAAACGGCCAACTTGCCATCGGACTGGGCGGGCGCCTACATCTCAGTAGAAACCAAGGACTTTCCTGACCAGTTCATGTTTAACTACTCCAGCAGCCTCGGCTGGAACACCAACACCACGGGAAAAGAAGTCCTTTCCAGCCAACGCAGCAGCAAGGATTGGCTCGGATACGATGACGGTTCTAGGAGCCTGAACCCCACCGCACAAGCCGCAGCCCAGAATGGTTGGCCCAGTGCCATTTCTGTCTCCTTTAGCGAGCAAATCCAATACATCATCGACCGCGACATGATCGGGAGCAGCACTGTAGATGGTGCCCTGTCCAGCTGCGGCCTCGGTTCATTGAATGACATCTCAGCGTACTCCGATGCCCAGTGCGTACTGACCGGTCTGGGCTATGCTGACCAATGGGGCGCAAGTCAACTGGGAGACTCGCTCTATTTCCAAGCGGCCATTCCAGCTTCCATTGAAGCAAACCAAGGACTGACCGATGTGGGCCAGAGCTTCGACAACACTTGGGAGCATGTGCGCCGCACCGCCGCCATGGACATGAAGCACTCCATCACATTTGGCAACCAAACCTCGCTGTTTGGACGGCAGTTGGGCTACACTTTTGGCGCCCAGTATGCTCGCAATACACGCGGTTACCAAGATGGAATCTACGGCCGTTGGGCAGCGGGCAATGTGGCCGGCACCGACGAACTCGACATGCAACAGCGCTACAGCGATGAGCGCACCAATGAGACCCACCGATGGAACACCTTGTTGAACCTCAGCTACAAACTGAACGACTTCAACAAGATCTCATTGATGGGCATGACCATCACCAGCGGCACCAACAGTGCGCGCTTCCAAGAAGGCGTCAACCCCCGGGATGGCGACGAAATGCAGCAGCAGCGTTCACACCGCTACCAGAGCCGCACGTTGAACACCTTTCAAATGCGGGGCGAGCATTACATGCCCGAAAGCGAGCTCACCGTAGACTGGATCGCAAGCCGTTCTGAGGGCCGCATGAGCACGCCCGACCTCCGCGTGCTGTTCAACAACTACATCGACAACACAGAGGCCTTGGTAGACGAGGCCGTCTTTTATGGCGCCGACGGCACCACCTTGGACGCGTCTGCTTCTGGAGACGTTCTGGATGAAATTGAAGGCCTCGTAGACGATGGCGTTCTAAGCAGCAATTGGGCCGATGACGTCGCCGGCACGGTGCAAGCCCTCCAAGACGAAGGGGTTGCCATTGGGGACATGGACATTCCTACGGAGACCAACCGCTTCTACAGCATCCGTCCAGACCGCTATCCTGCACCAAACCGCTTTTGGCGCGACTTGGAAGAAAGCAAAACCGACGTCAAAGTCAACTTTAGCAAGCCGGCATTTTCTGCATCGGACCGCTTGGAAGGCAAGGTCTCCTTTGGTGGAAGCTTCGTGCGGACCGAGCGCACCCAACAAGAAGATGCGTTTACGTTCGCAGCCTCAGGTCAATTCTTTGATCAATTCGGAGGAAGCCCCTCCCAATACTTTGACGCCTCCAACATGGTGGTCTCCCAAGGCGGAGATTACATCCAGACCAACAACGTGAGCAACCCGAGCAATTCCGATGTCGGATTCCTCAATGTGATCGGCACCTATGCCATGTTGGACACCCGTGTTAATGAACGGTTGAGCGGCAACGTCGGCCTGCGCATGGAATCGGCCAGCATGAGCATCGAAAGCAACCGCGACACCGCAGACCTGACCCCTGAACAGATCTCCACCAACCGCGGAACACTGGACGAGACGAACCTGCTTCCATCGTTCAACATGACCTACATCTTGGGCAAGGTCGACCCCATTCGCATCACCAACCTGCGCGCGGCCTACAGCAAGACATTGGCCCGTCCAGTGTTCCGAGAAAAAGCCCCCTTCCGTGGATTTGACTTCGAGACCCTGCAAACTTTGAAAGGCAACCCTGGACTCGGTCAAACCAGCATCGACAACATCGACCTCAAACTGGAGCATTACCCCACGTTGGGAGAAATGGTATCTGCCGGTGTGTTTTACAAGCACTTCAACTCACCCATCGAACAAACCCAAGTCCAAGAGGCGGTGAATGAAGAACTCACCTGGTCCAATGTGCCTTATGCCGATGTCGTGGGCATCGAGTTCGACGCCAAGAAGAACCTGGGCAATGTGACCGATGCTCCCTTCTTGCGGGACCTCTCCATTTCAGGAAATGTCA
>Ga0208965_1000223_pt1 | contig 28252 bp, 24 predicted proteins | sample AOAMet1_07_M0_10_2_FD_188230 | JGI IMG/M metagenome (GOLD analysis project Ga0208965, IMG submission 188230) | Ammonia-oxidizing marine microbial communities from Monterey Bay, California, USA - CAN11_07_M0_10 (SPAdes) | ecosystem: Environmental > Aquatic > Marine > Intertidal zone | place...
ACCCATGTGCTGGAAACTGAATGGAAGCCGGGGACGCACCTTCTCGAAGGCACGATCGACGGCGAACCATTTGCTGTAAAGTTTGCCGACAAGACCGAAGGCTATCTGCTGCGCCATCGCGGTGTGGCTGTGCGCGCCCTCGTCTGTACGCCACTGACGGCCAAGATGCTTGAACGTCTGCCTGAAAAGCCGAAGCCGGATACATCCAAGCTGATCATCTCGCCAATGCCGGGCCTGGTCGTTTCGGTCGACGTTGAGGTCGGCCAGCAGGTCGAGGAAGGCGAGGCTGTCTGTATCGTTGAGGCCATGAAGATGCAGAACATCATTCGCGCTGAGGCGACCGGCACCGTGAAGACAATCAATGTCGGCGCTGGCGACAGCGTAGCTGCCGACGAAATCATGGTCGAATTCGAATAGGCATCACGCTAACAGTCCGGAGCTTTGCCGTCAGGCGATGAAAGATCTTCTTTTCAATCCGAACGGACGGATCGCGAAGCGGCGCTTCTGGCAGGGCGTCGTGCTCGTGACGGTCGTGGCTGTCATCAAGCGCGGCATGGAAATCAAGCTTGCAGGCGCAATGGGCGGGTTGCTCGGTATCGTTGCGATGCTGGTAACGCTGGGCCTCGTCTACGCAAATATCTGTATTTTCGCCAAGCGCTTTCACGATGCCGGCACCAGTGGCTGGTGGATCATTGCGGTCTGGTTCGGAAAGTTCTTCACCTTCGTCTTGATGTTCGCCTTGCTGGGCGGGCTGTTCCTCGGGGCTGACGGCACTGCCGTACTCGAAGCTGTCATGGAAGGCTGGGCGACGGCAGATGAAGTGCAGCTCACGCAGGCGTCTCGTCAGCTGGTGGACCTGCTCTTTCCGCTGATCATCCTCTCCTATGTTGTGAACGCTCTCCTCGCGGCCCTCATCGTTGGCAGTCTGCCAAGTGATCCGAAAGCCAATACGTACGGGTCGCCGCCCGGAAATGGACCGGAGACATTCAGCTGATATTTTTCTTATCGTTTATTGATAAATTCAAATATAGAGATATAAACGTTTATCGATAAAACGCGAAAGCCATCCTGAATGTCAGATACGACCGATACTGCAATCGACCCGAAGCGCCCCTGGCTGACGGATGAGCGAGAGCTGCCAGAGCGCATGAACTGGTTGCAAACGCTGTTTGATCCGACTGGGGAGTCACCACGCCTGCACTTTACCCGCGCCTGGACGCTTCTCTTTGCGCTGCAGGCGATGATCATCGTTGTCCCGTTCACGGTAGCGCTTGTCCTGAACCTTGCAGGCGGCGATGGCGCTGGTGTCTCGACCTTCGGCACCTATGCGACCCCGGTCGTCTTCATCGCGACAACACTCATCTCCTATGTGATCCATTCGCGGCGCCTGAACGATGCGGGCAAGACGCCGCTACTGGCGATCCTGCCACTCATTCCATTGCTGATCGGTTTTGCTCTTTTCACGACGACGGCGATGTCGACGGCGAAGAGCTATGACAAGCAGTTCGAGATGCGCCAGGACTATCTTGCCGATCCTGACGCCTTTCGGGAGCGTCAGCGGGAAGAACGCGAAGCCGCCCGCGCAAAAGCTGAAGCTGAGGGGGGTGGTGAAGGCGCCCAGCAACAACAGCAGCGCGGTCGCGGTGGCCCTCCGGGGGGACGGGGCGGTATGAACCTCGACCAGCCCATGGCGCCCAAGACCGAGTTCGTTCTGAAAGCTGCGGCGCCCATGATCCAGAATGTGGTGATCCCGCTAAGCGGCCTGATTGCGATCTGGAGCTTGATGTGGGTCGCGCGCGTGCCTTTCTTCGGCAACTATCCACCAAATGGCGGTGCCTCAAGTTCAGTAATGAATCGTCGACCTTACGCGTCCTGATCGCGGAGCGGGGCAGGGACGTCTTCAAGCTCTGACAGAAAGACGTCCCGGAAAGCTTTTTTCAATGCAACATCGGCATCGTCCATCGACACTGGCAGGCCGAGGTCGACAAGGCTGGTAACACCAAGACCGTCATCTGAGATCCCGCACGGCGTGATGCCTTCAAAGTGGGTGAGATCAGGTTCGACGTTCAGGCTGATGCCGTGAAAGCTGACCCATCTCTTCAGGCGCAGGCCAACAGCGGCAATCTTGTCTTCGCGTGTCGGGGAACCGGGCGAAGACCGGTCGACCCAGACGCCAACGCGGCCGCAGCGGACCTCGCCTTTCACATTGAATTCATCCAGTGCGCCGATGACCCAGGCTTCGAGCTTTGCCACAAAGTCGCGTATATCGCGGCCGCGCGCGGCAACATCCAGCATGACATAAGCGACCCGCTGACCAGGACCGTGATAGGTGTACTGCCCGCCGCGGCTGGTCTCGTGAACGGGAAAGCGATTCGCGTCCTTGAGGTCATGCGGCTTGGCGCTTGTCCCCGCCGTATAGAGCGGAGGATGCTCAAGCAGCCAGACAAGTTCGGGGGCACCTTCGTCGCGGATTGCCCTGACACGGCGCTCCATAAAGGCGATTGCATCCTCATAACTGACCGGCTTTTCACTGACGGCCCATTCAACTGCGGGAAAATCTGTCATTTCGCGCATATAGAGGTGCAAGCAGGGCTTCACAAAGCTTCTTTGCGCACTTATACCGCGCGGACTTCCCGTAGGGATCCAGTGCGGTCGTGGCGGAACTGGTAGACGCGCAGCGTTGAGGTCGCTGTGGAGCAATCCGTGGAGGTTCGAGTCCTCTCGACCGCACCATCCCTGGGGAAGTCAGGCAGCTTGGGCGCCTAGCCGTCCGGAACGATGGAGGGGTCCCTTGTCCGATCTGCCGCAAAACAGCCAGACAGATACATCTGACGATCCCGGCCGCGAGGCACATCTGGACTATGTTCAGGATGTGCGCGAGGCCGTCTGGGAGCGGGATACGCGATGGCTGGCCCGGCTTTTAGGGCGCCTCCACCCGGCAGATGCTGCTGACCTACTCGAACAGTTGTCCGGCGACGATTTCGCTGCCTGTGTCGATCTTCTCGGCGGTCAGCTGCCGACCAGCATCATTATCGAACTGCGCGACGAGTACCGCGAAGAGGCTGTTGAGGTCCTGCCAGATGACGCCGTGGCGGCGGTGCTTGGCGAGCTTGATTCAGACGATGTCACGACCATCCTCGAAGACCTTGAGGAAGCCAGGCGCGAACGCATTCTCGATGAGCTTGCGCCCGAAGACCGCGCCTCGCTTGAGCAGGGCTTTGCCTATGAGGAAGAGACGGCCGGCCGTCTCATGCAGCGCGAATATTTCGCGGCGCCTGAGTTCTGGACCGTAGGACACACAATTGACCATGCGCGCGAGCATGCCGATGACCTGCCGGCCGAATTCTTCGAAGTTTATGTCATCGACCCGGCGCACAAGCTCAAAGGCCAGGTGCCGCTGGCAACCCTGCTGCGCACGCCGCGGGACGTGAACCTGTCCGACATCATGGAAGAGGTGGAGTCTGACATCCGGGTCGAGATGGACCAGGAAGAAGCGGCCTACCAATTCCAGAAGTACTCGCTCGCTTCGGCCCCGGTCACCGATGACAATGGCCGCTTGATCGGCATGCTGACCGTCGATGACGTCGTCGATGTCATTCAGGAAGAAAATACCGAAGACCTTCTCGCACTGTCTGGTGTGAACGCGGCCGACGGCTCGGACACGGTGCTCGATTCGGTCAAGTCGCGCGCACCCTGGCTGGCGGTGAACCTGGTGACTGCTTTCATCGCTTCGGCCATTATCGCGATCTTTGAAGGCGTGCTTGATCAGGTGGTGCAGCTGGCCATCCTGATGCCGGTCGTTGCCGCACTTGGCGGCAATGCCGGTAGTCAGGGCCTTGCCGTTGCAGTGCGCGCCATCGCCGAGCGTGAGATGGAAGGCGATGCGGGGCGCCGGGCGATCCTGCGAGAGACACTGACCGGTCTTGCAAATGGCGTGATCTTTGCGATCGGCGTGGGCATAATCGCCTTCGCCTGGTTCAGGAGCCCCGAACTCAGCCTGACAATCTCGGTCGCCATGTTTGCCACCTTCATCTGGGCCGGCTTTTCCGGTATCGTGGTGCCACTGACCCTGAAGCGCGCAGGTGCGGACCCTGCAGTTGCCTCATCGGTCTTCGTACTGACACTTACAGACATTATGGCTTTCTTCAGCTTCCTCGGCCTCGCGACCCTGATCCTGGTTTAAGGTAGCTGCGTCAGGCCGCCCGGCCTGCGACTTGCAGTGTCAGAATGCATTGTATCGGTTTGGAGCAATTTACTGTGTCAGAACTTCGTACATCAGACGCGGGTCTCAAGCTCATCATGGCCTATGAGGGGTTTCGTCCAGAGTCCCGCAAACTGCCGGACGGGCGCTGGGTGATTGGCTATGGCCACACCAAGGCAGCGCGTGAAGGACTGAAAATTACGGAAACTGAAGCCAAGGCCATCCTGTCTGAGTTTGACCTGCCGCCAATCGAGGAAGCGCTTAACCAGCTGCTGCTCGTGCCGGTGTCGCAAAATGAATTCGACGCCCTTGTTTCGTTTGCATTCAACATCGGGCTTGTGCAGTTCGAAAGTTCTGACGTTCTGGCCAGCATCAATGCAGGCAACAAGCTCAAGGCCGCCTGGGCGATGGAGAGCTGGCGCAAGGCCCGCGTCGGCCAGCGTGACATGGTCGTAGATCCACTTGTTCGCCGCCGCGCCGACGAGAAGGCGCTGTTCCTCAAGATTGATGGTCCGGTTCCGCACGCCTCCAGCAGCCATTTCCGTCCACTTGTCGATATCGAAGAAACTGACCGCTATCGCAAACAGGTGCAGATGGCGTTCCAGGTGCCGGGCAACCCGGCCAACGACCAGATCGACGAAGAAATCTCCACTGAAGCTGCCGCCCGTCATGTTAAAGACCGCCTGACCCGTATCCTTGGTGAAGAGGAAGACCAAGGCGATGGTGAAGCGGCAGAGCTCAAGACTGATCTCGACGGTGCGCGTGAAGATGATGAGAAAAGCGTCGACGATATTCGCGCTGCCGTTTCTGCGCTCGCCGGCACAGCGGCGGCGGAACGCGAAGCTGAAGGTGACCTGGAGGTCGAAGAAGCCTCGCCTGACGAGCAGGACGCTGAGCCTGAGGTCGCGGCCGAAGACACCGAAGACGACAACAAGTCAGTCTATACGATCAGCGCTGCGAACGATGTCGAAGAAGAGCCAACTGAAGAAGCTCCGGCAAAGAAAACCTCTCCGTTCGACCTGATCGTACCGCCTTCGGCGCAAGTTAAGCCTGAAGAGACCGAAGAAGCTGCACCAGCGGCAAACGAAGAAGCAGACGAGCGCGACTCTATTGAAGACGCCGACATCGTCGAGGCCGAAGCAGTTTCCGGCGACGAGAAAGAAGCGGTCGAAAGCGAAGAGGACGAGCAGCCGGAAACCGAGCGTCGTACCGAAACGCTTGAAACCGAAGACTTCGACATCGTTTCCGAGCCGCTTACGGTTGAGGAAGCTGATGACGTCGAAGAAGGCGAATACAAGGACGAGCTCGGCCGTATTCTGATCGACGATCTTCGCCCGTCCGATGTCTGGCTTTCTGAAGGCCGCGAAGACGATGATGAGACCAAGGAAGGCCCGCTGGAGACGCTGTTGTTTGGCGTGCTCGCCCTCGTAGGGGCCGGCCTGTTCACCTATGGTGGCGCCGGCGAGTTCGGCTGGTTCGGCATGGAACGCCAGGACGAAACGGAGCTGATGGCCTATCTGCCACCATTCCTCATGCTTCTCGGTGGTCTGGTGTTTGTCGTGATGGCTTACTACTGCTTCAAGGCAATTTTCCCGGGCAAGAAGAAGAAAGACTAGGCCCTACAAAGGGGCATTCGCCGCATTGGCAATCTGGGCAATCTTGGCTACATCAACGCCATGATCCCGAACACGTATCCCACGCTGAACTTCGATCTTGGCGAAACCGCCGACATGATCCGCGATACGGTGAAAAGTTTTGCCGCTGATCACGTCGCTCCGCTGGCTGCAGAAATTGACCGCACTGACGTCTTTCCGCGCCACCTTCTTCCGAAAATGGGTGAGCTTGGCCTTCTCGGCATTACTGTCGAGGAAGAGTGGGGCGGTAGCGGCCTCGGCTATCTCGAACACGTCGTCGCCATGGAAGAAATTTCCCGTGCGTCAGCCTCTGTGGGCCTTTCTTACGGGGCGCATTCGAACCTTTGCGTGAACCAGCTTCGCCGCTGGGGCACGGACGAGCAGAAGAAGCGCTATCTCGAGAAACTCGTGACCGGTGAGCATCTTGGCGGCCTTGCCATGTCCGAGAGCGGCGCAGGCTCCGATGTCGTCTCGATGAAGCTCAAGGCCGAGAAGAAGGGGGACCGGTACATCCTCAACGGCTCGAAGATGTGGATCACCAATTCGCCTGACGCTGACACGCTGATCGTCTATGCCAAGACAGAGCCGGACAAGAAGTCTCGTGGCATTACCGCCTTCATCATTGAGCGCGGCATGAAGGGCTTCTCCGTCGCGCAAAAGCTCGACAAGCTGGGCATGCGCGGCTCCGAAACGGGTGAGCTGGTCTTCGAAGACTGCGAAGTGCCCGAAGAGAACATCATGGGCCCGCTCAATGGCGGCGTCGAGGTCCTGATGAGTGGCCTCGACTATGAGCGCGCTGTGCTGGCGGCGGGGCCGACCGGTATCATGCAGGCCTGTATGGACGTGGTGATCCCTTACGTTCATGACCGTAAGCAGTTCGGCCAATCGATTGGCGAGTTCCAGCTTGTTCAAGGCAAGCTCGCCGACATGTATGTCCAGATGAACGCCGCAAAAGCTTATGTCTATACGGTGGCAAAGGCCTGCGACCGGGGCGAAACAGCGCGCAAGGATGCAGCTGGCGCGATCCTCTATGCAGCTGAAATGGCAACGAAGCTCGCGCTCGACGCGATCCAGCTGCTCGGTGGCAATGGCTACATCAATGAGTATCCGACCGGACGCCTGCTGCGCGACGCGAAGCTATACGAAATCGGGGCAGGGACGTCTGAAATCCGTCGCTGGCTCATCGGACGCGAGCTTTTTGGCGAGACAGCCTGATACCAGGCGGCGGCGACTAGATCGCCGCTTGCAGCCTGTCGTTTGAGGACTGGACGCTGAGCACCTGGCCCATCGCTGAAATCAGCGAGCGCTCATCAATTGGTTTCGAGACATAACCGTCAAAGCCCATTCCAAGGTAACGCTCACGGTCGCCTGCCATGGAATCCGCCGTCAGTGCGAGGACGGGGATGAGCCTGTTCGGGCTTGCCGACATGCGCAGGCGCCGGAAGGCTTCTGCGCCATCCAGGCTCGGCATGTGGATGTCCATCAGAACAATGTCGAAAGGCTGATGGCTTAGCTTGTCGAGCGCCTCATTGCCATCATTCGCCAGTGTAACCTCGACATCATAATGCTCCAGAAAGGTCTTCGCGACGCGAAGATTGATCGCATTGTCGTCCACAACCAGCGCCCGGCAACCGGAGAGGCTTGTGCGTGGTCGCGGCTCGCGAATCTGTACCGTCTTCGTGTTTAGATGGCTGTATGGCGTAGACACATCCTGCGCCGCGAAAGTGAGAGTGAACACCGAGCCGCGCCCTTGTTGGCTGACCACGGAAACATCGCCGCCCATCATCTGGGCTAGTTTGCGCGTGATCGACAGGCCAAGGCCGGTGCCACCAAACTTGCGGGTCGTCGAACCGTCTTCCTGCGAGAAGCTGTCGAAGATCTTGTCCAGTTTGTTTTCGGCAATACCACAGCCGGTGTCAGATACATGGATCGTGACACGCTGCGTCTCTTCATCCTCACCGGGAGCACTCGACACGACGATCATCACCTCGCCCTGCTCGGTGAACTTGATCGCGTTGGAGATGAGATTCCCGACGCATTGACGCAGGCGAACCGGATCGAAAATCAGGCTGGACGGCACGTCGGGGTGCACGAAGAGCTTCAGCTTGATGCCTTTTTCCTCGGCAAGCGCTTCGTGCAATTTGAACAGGCTGCTCAGCTTGTGCCGGAGGTCGCTCGCGACCGGCGTTATTTCAAGTTTGCCTGCCTCAATCTTTGAAAGATCGAGAATGTCATTGAGCAACACCATCAGGGCGCGGCCTGAATCCAGAATAATGGACACCTGTTCGCGCTGTACGTTGGTCAAGTCGCCGTGAACGAGAGTCTGGGCCATGCCAAGCACGCCATTGAGCGGCGTGCGGATCTCGTGGCTCATATTGGCCAGGAATTCCGACTTCATGCGCGTTGCCTGTTCGGCACGGTGCAGCGCGTCACGAAGTTCGTGCGCTTTCCGGCGTTCTTCGCGGACATCCTGAATGTGCAGGATGTAGACCGGGTCGGTATCGCCGGGAAGAAAGGCGGTATTCAGCGCGATGGAAAGGCGGATGCGGTTGCCCGACGGTGTCAGCATTTCTCCGTCTGAAACATGCTGCATGACCGCGCCGCTGGAGAGCTTCTGCTGGAGCTCCTTGCTGCGGCGCGCCTGTCCTGTCCCCATGAGAGTATCGATGTGCTGGCCCGCGACTTCGTTGAATGTCCGCTCCGAAAGTGCTTCCAGAACCGGGTTCATATAGAGGAGGGCGCCATCGTGCGCGGCTATTGCGATGCCATGTAGCGCGCGGTCACAGGCGAGACGAAGCAATTCGGCCTGCTCCTTGGCCTCATCACGTTGCTGCGCGATGTCGGTAATCTCGTGGGAGCAACATAGGACGCCCCGTTCCGTCGAGATGAGGCTCGTCTTCATGATCTTGTTGAGCATCTTCGCCGCCCGCCCCTGCTGGGTAACGAGGGTGCCCTGCTGACCAGTTTCCAGACATTCCAGAAGGGCCTTTACCATTTCGGAGTCGCGGTAGGACGGGTCGAACTCAAATATCCGCATGCCCACGATGCTGCCACCGTCAGGCAGAATGGATGCATTCATCAGGTCGTTCGCATCGATCCATTCCAGATCGATGATTTCGCCGCGCTCATCACGCACGGGTGCCACTTCACAGACCAGTATCGGGAGTTTGTCGAAAATGTTCGAGCGCATAGCCACCCCGGCGTGTAAATGGTTCGGATATTACCTTCGTGTAACCATGGCGGACCGAGATTTAACAACGGGTTGATGAACCTGTAGCCACTATTGCTGTTCGGTCGAACTGACCATGTATGGCGAGACCAGGGGATCGCCGATTTGCGACTGACACATTGTCGTCGGGAACACGCGCTATAGTTGTTTGTTAGACAAAAGTTGCCAGCCAAAAGGAGCGCGCGATGCTCTCAGCAAGCCCTCAAGGCGCCTCTAAGGCCAAAACCGGGCTGCTGCCAGCCTTTGAACGTGTGCGAGCCTATTCGAGAGACCTCGCCAAGCCGCTGTCTGATGCTGATGCGACGGTTCAGTCGATGGAAGACGCCAGCCCGGCAAAGTGGCATCTGGCTCATGTAACCTGGTTTTTTGAATGTTTCGTTCTGAAACCGCACCTTTCAGGTTACGGGGTGTTCGACGAAACGTTCGAATACCTCTTCAATTCCTACTACGATGCTGTTGGTGAGCGTCACCCGCGTCCGAGCCGGGGCATGCTGACGCGCCCGACGCTTGATGACGTGATGGCCTTCCGGGCACATGTCGACCGCAACATGGTGGATCTTCTATCTGGCGATGTGTCGTCTGAAGTCGCGGAGCTCGTCACGCTCGGCCTTCATCACGAACAGCAGCATCAGGAGCTGTTTCTCACGGACATCCTTCACCTGCTGAGCCAGAACCCTCTGCAACCAGCTTACCGCGCCTCCGAACCGCGACTTATGGCGGGGCGCGCGAAGCCGCTCGACTGGCACCGTTTCGAAGGCGGTCTTGTCGAGATCGGGCATGAGGGCGATGGCTTTCACTATGATTGCGAAGGGCCACGCCACAAGCAGTATCTGGAACCGTTTGAACTCGCTGGCCGCGCCGTCACCAATGGTGAATGGATGACCTTTATCGAGGATGGCGGTTATCAGGCGCCAGGCCACTGGCTTTCCGATGGCTGGGCCTGCATCCAGTCGAATGGCTGGACGGCGCCGCTCTACTGGCACCGCAAGGACGACGCCTGGTGGACGATGACGCTGCGAGGTGCCCAGCCGGTCGACCTCGAAGCGCCTGTCACACATGTGAGTTTCTATGAAGCCGATGCCTATGCAAGCTGGGCTGGCGTGCGCCTGCCAACCGAAGCGGAATGGGAAACAGCGGCTAGAGGCCATGATCTTGTTGGCAACGACGCCGGGACAGGCCGCCTGAGCCCTGCACTTCAGTCAAGCGAAGGTCTTAGCAGCCTTTTCGGCGATGTCTGGGAATGGACAGCGAGTTCCTTCCTTCCGTATCCGGGCTTTGAAGCCCCTGAAGGTGCGGTTGGCGAATACAATGGCAAATTCATGAGCGGCCAGATGGTTCTGCGCGGAGGGTCCTGCGTAACCCCGCCAGACCATATCCGTTCGACGTATCGAAACTTCTTTCACCCCGACAAACGCTGGCAATTCTGCGGCGTCAGACTTGCGAGGAATGCATGATGGACGGCTCTGGAATTGACCCATTTCTGCAGGATGTTCTGACAGGCCTTGCACGCGACCAGAAAACGGTCCCGAGCCGCTGGCTCTATGATGCGCGCGGCTCTCGTCTCTTCGACGATATTACAGAGCTTGATGAGTATTATCCGACCCGAACCGAGCTCACTATACTCAATGAGCAGGCCGCAGCTATAGCTGAAGCGATCGGGCCGGATGCCGTGATCGTGGAGTATGGCGCTGGTAGCCTGCTGAAAGTCCGCATTCTCCTTGACGCGCTGGAACGCCCGAAGGCGTTCGTGCCGGTCGATATCTCGTCCGAGCATTTAAAAGGCGCCGCTGACGAGCTGAAGTCGGTTTACGGCGATCTGGATGTCTATCCGGTGGCAGCGGACTTCATGGACACGAATCTGGGAAGCAATTTGCCAAGCGGGGGCGGCCGGCGCGCCGGCTTTTTCCCCGGTTCGACAATGGGCAACCTGCTGGACAAGGATATCGACAGTTTCCTGCGTACGACGCGCGAAGACCTTGGCGATGGTGCATGCTTCATCATCGGCCTCGACCAGCCGAAATCGCCTGACATCCTCGTGCCCGCCTATGATGACGCCAAGGGTGTGACCGCAGACTTCAATCTGAACCTGCTGCGCCGGATCAACCGTGAGCTTGGCGGCAATTTCGATCTGGACAGCTTCGAGCACGAAGCTCGCTGGAACAGCGCCGATAGCCGTATCGAGATGCATCTTCGCAGCTTGAAAGCGCAAAGCGTCGAGGTCGCTGGCCGGACCTTCAAGTTCGAAGAGGGCGAGACAATCCACACGGAAAACTCCCGCAAGATTGCACTCGACCGGTTTGCCAAAATGGCGGAGAGTGCGGGCTGGGAGCTGACCCGCAAATGGACGGACGCCAAAGGTTTGTTCGCCGTTGTTCTGCTGGAAGCGCGCTGAGCAGATGTTTCTCCCGAAGGGGAGGGCCTTTTGGACATCAAAAGCTATAATCAGTTCTGCGGTGAGCTCGCGCATACCACTCATGTGGTGCAATGGGGCGGCAGTCATGTCTGGAAGGTCGCGGGGAAGGTTTTTGCCATTGCGGGTGAAAACAAGGACGGTGGTTTTCGCTGTAGCTTCAAGGTCTCAGACCTCGCCTTTGACATCCTGAAAGAACAGCCGGGCTGCCAGGGCGCACCGCATCTCGCCTCGCGTGGGATGAAGTGGATCCAGCGCTTTTCTGACGAGGCCGTCGATGATGAAGCCCTGAAAGATTATCTGCGCGAGAGTTATCGGCTGGTGTCGCTCGGCCTCACCAAGAAGCTTCAGCGAGAGCTGGGTCTCAACCAGTCGTGATACCCCAGCCGGCGGAACCTGCCCGCCGACGTCCCGTTGCTTTTTCAAGCGATTGAAACAGGCACGAAAGGACAGTCATGACCCTGACCACCAAACATTTTGGCGTTGATATTCCCGCGATCGGATTCGGGACCTGGAAGCTCAAAGGCGAGACCGCGCAGGAGTGTGTCTCCAAGGCCATCGAGGCAGGCTACCGCATGATCGACACCGCGCAGGCCTACGAGAATGAGAAGGATGTCGGTCGCGGCATCGCAGACGCCCAACTGCCGCGCGAAGACCTCTGGGTGACGACAAAGGTCTGGATGTCCGAGTACAAGGACGGCGATCTTCAGAAGTCAGTCGAGAAGAGCGTGAGCAAGCTCGGCACGGACTATGTCGATCTCATTCTGCTTCACTGGCCCAATGACGATGTGCCGCTGGAAGAAAGTCTCGGCGCGCTGAACGAGGTCCGCGACAAGGGGCTGACGAAGAATATCGGCGTGTCGAACTTCACGGTCGATCAGCTTGGGCAGGCGGTGAAGTTTTCCAAGGCACCCATCCTGACCAATCAGGTCGAATACCACCCATTCATCAACCAGACTCGGGTGCTCGAAGCAGCCCATGCCATCGGGACCTCAGTCACTGCCTATTCGCCGCTGGCGCAGGGGCAGGTCTTTGACAGCGAGATCCTGAAAGAAATTGGCGACGCCCACGGCAAGACGCCAGCACAGGTCGTGATCCGCTGGTTCACCCAACAGCCGGGTGTCATCACTATCCCCCGCTCTTCTTCGCCAGAGCATCTGCGCCAGAATAATGATGTTCATGACTTCGAACTGTCAGCTGAGGAGATGGGGCGGATTACGGCGCTCAAGGCGAATAATCATCGCCTGATTGATCCAAGCTGGGCGCCTGAATGGGACAAGGTGGCCTAGCGCTCACGCCAGTTAGACGGGCTTCTGATCAACGCTCTGGTCGCTGTGATTGGCACCGGGCTTTGAGCCGAAGCAAAATTCGTGGAGGGAGCCGCTCGCAAGGGCCTTGCGGGCGGCTTTGTATCCAGCCTCGACAGCTTCGTCATAGGCTGTCCAGTCCCGTAACTCGATATCGCGCAGTTCAGGCACGATGAGCATGTCGGCCAGATCACGCCCGGCATTCGGGTTCACGTTCAGCGTCGCCGACCGCATCAGCAGGCCAGCGATTGGCGGAGCCGACGAAAAGCCATGCCTCCAGACCCATTGGAAGAAATTTGGCGGATTGACAAAGTCGTCTGCATTCAGGCCCTCAGGTGCCCGGGCGACATCCGACCCGATCACCATGCCGCGGTGAAGCTCACGCATGACGTCAGTGGGGAAATTGTTCAGCACAGCCCCATCAACCAGGACTTCGCCATTGTGGACCACGGGCGGTAATATTCCCGGCAGGGAGATCGTTGCGCGCAAGGCGGTGCGTAACTGTCCCTTGCGATGGACCCTGTATGTACCATCCGAGAGATTGGTCGACACGGCAAAGAAAGGGATGTGTAGCTCGCTGATATCCACATCGCCAAAATGCTCTTCAAGGCGCCGATTGACCCGTCGACCCTTTACCATGGAGATGACAGGCAGACTGAAGTCGCCGAGTGGATTGGTCTCTACGAAAGCCTTGCGGATCCGCCTGTCGATTTCGTTGTCATCCCAGCCCATCGCGACACAGGCCCCGACAACGGCACCCATAGAGGCACCACCTGCAAAATCGATCGGAATGCCCGCTTCCCGAATGGCGCGAATGACGCCGATATGAGCATAAGCGCGCGCGCCGCCGCCCGATAGTATGATGCCCGTTGAACGACCTGCCATGACGCGAGCGAGGCGATCGCAACTGTCCTTGTCGAGCCCCTTCCAGTGAAACAGCCTCGCGGCGCCAGAGGCTTCCAGCCACTCAGACGGGTGTGAGGCCTGCCGCTCTGAATTGTGATGGAGGAGAATGATATCGACCAGCTGGAGTGCCCGGGCAGGGGAGTCGTGCGAGGGCATGAGCGGTTTTGATGGGCGGGCATCGGCACGGCCAAACACCCAGACGCGGTCTGCCTGCCGGGTCGAAAGCCGGAACCAGGACGAGTCGCCGACCGAAGTCACCAGCATTACGATGTCATTATTGGCTTCCAGCTCATCGAAGTACCCGGTGGGCTTGTCGCGGCCCTCGGTCTCCTCAATGATGCGGCACTTCATGTCGAAGCGGGCAAGGGATGCTTCAAGCGCCTCTGCGCGAAGCTTCAGGTCGATCGTTGGAGACGTTGCGACAAGGGCGAAAACCTTTGGCGCGTTACGCTTGTTCGGTTTGCGGCCTTCCCGCAGCCGGGTCAGCATGACCTGAATCATCGACGTCAGGATGTCCGGATCAGCTTTTGTAATCCGCTCGAAACCCTTACGGGAGATTTCCAGGATCTCAGAGTCGCGCAGGGCGTAGACAGAACTGGTGTGCGGGGCGTTATCAGCCAGGCCGTCGCCATCCATATCGGCGGCGCCTTCGAATAGCGCCATCTCACCCACTGGCTCGCCGGCGCGTATGTGACCAAGAAAATCCGAGCGTCCGTCCGGCATTGTCCGGAAGGCGCCGAGCGATCCGGACAGGACGAAATAGATCGACTCCGAAATATCGCCGGCCTTGAACAGCTCCCACCCTGCAGGCAGGGCGAACCATCTTGCTTCGCGCCCAGCCGCCCTCAGGGCACGTTTCGGGACATCACCCAGGAACGGGATCGACTTCAGCGTTGGCGCAATATCGAGACTCATCTGCCGCACAGTGTGTTCCCTGCGAGTGGCTATGAAAAGGCCTCTCTGCGGCATGTTATAGGCTTGGATTTATGTCAGTCTGGTTACCGCTGCGGGATGACATTGCCCGCAACCAGCGATAGGTCTGCAAGAAACAGTCTCCGGGAGGGCCAATGCCCGTACTGAAATCTACGCTCGACACTTCTGGCGAAAAATTCTCGTCGAACCGGCAGGCCATGGAAGCACTGCTCGAAGAGCTAAGGCAGAAGAGCGCAAGCGCGGCTTTAGGTGGTCCTGAGCGCGCGCGTCAGCGTCATACAGAACGTGGTAAGCTACTCCCCCGAGAGCGGGTCGAGCGCCTCATTGATCCGGGCGCCCCTTTCCTTGAGGTCGGCGCATTGGCTGCCAATGGCATGTATGATGATGAGGCGCCCGGCGCTGGCATCATCACCGGTATCGGACGCGTTGAAGGCCGCGAATGCATGATCGTCTGCAACGATGCAACGGTCAAAGGCGGCGCCTATTTCCCGATGACGGTTAAGAAGCATCTGCGCGCGCAGGAAATTGCGATGCAGAACCACCTTCCCTGTATCTATCTGGTCGATAGCGGCGGCGCGAACCTGCCGCACCAGGCTGAAGTCTTCCCGGACCGCGAGCATTTCGGACGCATCTTCTACAATCAGGCGCAGATGAGCGCGAAGGGCATTCCGCAGATCGCCTCGGTCATGGGCTCTTGCACGGCGGGCGGCGCCTATGTCCCGGCGATGTCGGATGAGACCATCATTGTCCGCAAGCAGGGTACAATCTTTCTCGGCGGCCCACCGCTCGTCAAAGCCGCGACCGGCGAAGAGATCTCTGCAGAAGACCTTGGCGGCGCGGACGTCCATGCGCGCAAGTCGGGCGTCGCTGACCATTATGCGGCAAGCGATGAGCATGCGCTGGCCATCGTTCGTTCGATCGTGCGTACCCTGCACCAGCCAAAGCCTGACACGGTTGGCTGCACTGACCCGCGTGAGCCGCTCTACAATCCGCAAGAGCTCCATGGCCTCGTCCCGCGCGATGTACGCGAACCTTACGATGCGCGCGAAGTGATTGCCCGCACCGTCGACGCGTCTGAATTCCATGAGTTCAAACAGCTTTACGGCGACACACTCGTCTGCGGCTTTGCGCACATCTATGGCATGCCAGTCGCGATCCTCGCCAATAACGGCATCCTGTTTTCTGAAAGCGCACAGAAGGCGGCGCACTTCATCGAACTGGCTGACCAGCGCCGCACCCCACTTGTCTTCCTGCAGAATATCACCGGCTTCATGGTGGGCTCCAAGTATGAGGCAGGCGGTATCGCCAAGGACGGCGCTAAGATGGTGACGGCCGTGGCGACAGCGTCGGTCCCGAAATTCACGGTCGTGACGGGCGGCAGCTTCGGCGCAGGCAATTACGGTATGTGCGGCCGGGCCTACAGCCCACGCTTCCTGTTCATGTGGCCCAATGCTCGTATCTCCGTCATGGGCGGCGAACAGGCGGCCTCCGTTCTGGCAACGGTCCGACGCGACGGTATGGAGCGGCGCGGTGAAGAATGGAGCGCGGCGGATGAGGAAGCGTTCAAGACGCCGATCCGCGAGGCGTATGAGGCCGAGGGCAGCCCGTATTACTCAACGGCGCGTCTCTGGGATGACGGGATCATCGACCCTGCCGACACGCGCCGCGTGCTTGGTCTCTCATTGGCCGCAGCCTTGAATGCGCCGATGGGTGAACGTGGGTTTGGCGTGTTCCGCATGTAGTCTGCCGACCTGTCAGAAGCTTAATAAGCGGGCCTGAGCGCTGATTTATATGGCATTTATCTGCGATGCGGTTTTCACATAGACATCTAACCGCCTTGTAACGCATCCACCCTTACGCGTCAGGCGTCTTCTTTTCGCATCTCAGAATGAGATCGCAAGAAAGGAGTAAGTTATGAAACGCTTTGCAATTGTTTTCGCCGGTGCCGCAGCCGCAGGTGCCCTCGCAGCCTCTGCAGGTGAGATCGGCGCCTTTGGCGACGTCGACACCGATGCCAGCGGAACCATCTCTCAGGAGGAGTTCTTCAGCTGGACGACCGCTGATGGCGACGTAACGGAGGCAGAGGCCACCGAGAAATTCGTAATGATTGACGCCAATTACGACGGTGAAGTCAGCGAAGAAGAATACGAAGAGGCCAAGGAAGCCTGGGCCGAAAAGGAAGAAGCCGCTGCTGACGACATGACGGATGATTCCGACATGGAAGTGGACACCGACTACTAGGGCCTGTCCTGACAATCAGACCAGTGAAGGGGCCTGCATGTGCAGGCCCCTTTTGCTTGCGCGCAGCCCCGGTCCATGTCACCCGATCATCTCGTTCATTCAGGTGGAGTTTGGTGCCCTGACCGCGAACCGTTTCGACCTTCTACGACTTGTCTTCGCGGCCGGTGTGACCGTGTTTCACGCTGTGGCGCTGACCGCGATTGCGCCTGATGCGCTTTTGGAAACGTCGCTTGGTGCGCTCGCTGAAATCTCCATCCAGGGCTTTTTCATCGTTTCAGGAGCACTCGTCTTCGGGTCGTTGATGCGCTCGGATTCGCTCGGCGATTACGCAGAGAAACGCGTGCGGCGGTTATATCCCGCTTATGCTGTCATCATCTTGGTTCCGGCGCTCGTAAGCCTGATCGTTGCCGGTCCCGGCGCTTTCAGTGGAATTCTTCGCTATCTCGCCGCCAATCTTGTCTTCCTGAATTTCCTTGCGCCCGATCTTCCCGGTCTTTTCGACGGCCAGCGTTTCGAAGCGGTCAATGGCGCGCTGTGGACGCTGAAGGTAGAGGTCATGTTCTACCTCGCCCTCCCGTTTATCGGCTGGCTGATGCGCCGGGCCGGCAAAGTGCGATGGGTGGTGCTGGTATGTCTCTACGTTGCGGGTGAAGCGTGGCGTCTCCTGCTTGAGCCCTCGCTCGCCGCAGCAGGTGCCTCGCCGATACTGCTCGCGCTGGCGCCAGAGCTTGCCCGCCAGCTGCCCGGCCAGATGGCATTCTTCGCGAGCGGAATGGGCCTCTGGCTCGTTTGGGAACAGGCGAAGCAGAAGAGGGGATGCCTTGGTCTCATGGGGTTGGCGCTCTTCGGGTTATCCGTACTGCATCCAGTTATGGAGCCACTGCGCCCGGCAGGTCTCGCGGGCCTGATCGCATGGGCAGCCTTCGCGCCGGGCCCGGTTCTCAACGCCGCGCGTTATGGCGATATCAGCTATGGTCTCTACATCACCCACTTCCCCATCCTTCAGGGGCTGATCATGGCTGGTGTCTTCGCGACCGCAGGACTTGCCATGGGCTTTGTGCTCGCGGCGCTTCTGACGCTGGTCGCAAGTTTCCTTCTCTGGTGGTTTGTAGAGAAACCGGCACTCCGACGCGACAGTCATTACAGACAGGCTGCAAAGGAAGGCTAACGCCCATTCCAAAACGGCCGCGTCAGGCCTAACGTCATCTTCAGATCACAGGAGAAATTCATGGCCTACGAGACCATTTCCCTCGATGCGACCCCGGGCGGTATCGCAGTCATCACGCTGAACCGGCCGGAAAAGCACAATGCCTTCAACGCTATCGTCATCGAAGAGCTGACCGACGCGATCGAGACGCTTACAGAGCAGACGACCATCCGCATGGTCATTCTGCGCGGCAACGGGCCGAGCTTTTCGGCTGGCGCTGACCTTGAATGGATGAAGGCGGCAGCCAGCTATTCGCGCCATGAGAATGAGGAAGACGCTTTCAAGCTGGCAGAGATGCTTCGCAAGCTTGCTGCCCTGCCGCAGATGACGGTGGCACTGGTGCACGGCGCGGTCATGGGAGGCGGTGCGGGCCTGGTCGCGGCCTGCGACGTGGCCGTCGCCATGAAGGATACCAAGTTCCGCTTTTCAGAGGTTCGGCTCGGTCTGACCCCGGCAACGATCAGTCCCTTCGTGATTTCGGCCATCGGTCCGCGCTGGGCAAAAGCCCTCTTCGTGTCCGCTGAAAGCTTTGATGCTGCCTTCGCCGAGCGCATTGGCCTCGTCCAGTATGTGGTCGAAACAAATGAAGGCCTCCTGGAGATGGAAGAGTACCTGGCTGACCTTGCGAGCAAGGCCGCGCCCGGCGCGATCCATGACAGCAAGCGGCTGGTACAGGATTTCGCCGGCGTCGCCATCGACCAGTCGCTGAGCCATGAAACGGCCAAGCGCATTGCCGCCCGCCGTGTCAGCGGTGAGGGCAAGGAGGGCCTCAGCGCCTTCCTCGAAAAGCGCAAACCCGGCTGGGCAGAGTAGGCTCGGGTCCCAGGGCGGGTCTTGAAATCGCCTCGCCCCTTGGGGCAGATCGCCTTTGACCTGCCTTCCGGTCGCCCGGTTTAACAGCGAAAGAGCCTGTCATGTGGACATGGACGCAATGGCAGGACTGGCTTTCGGGGCAGCGTGAAAACGTCAGGCAGCGGCTCGTGCGTGGGCCTGTCGGCGCTGCCTTCTTCGAGTTTCTGAGCTTTGGGATCAAGCAGGGCTGGGCCTGTATCTTTGGGGGTCTGCTGCTCGCGCTGATCCTCCTGACGCACCTTTTCTATCCTGAGGGCGCCCCGATCAGCCGCTACGATTTCCTCGTTGTCGCGGCGGTCCTAATTCAGATCGCTTTGATCGCCACGGGCCTCGAAAGTCTTGAGGAGGCGAAGGTCATCCTCGCTTTCCATATCGTTGGCACGGCGATGGAAGTCTTCAAGACCGGGGCTGGCAGCTGGATCTATCCAGAAGATAGCTTCCTGCGTATTGGCGGTGTGCCGCTTTTTTCCGGCTTTATGTATGCGGCGGTCGGCAGTTATCTTGCCCGCGTCTGGCGTATCTTCGACTTCCGCTTCGACAGGTTTCCGCCGCTCTGGCTACAGGGTCTGCTGGCAACGGCGATCTATGTGAATTTCTTCGCCCATCATTATACGATTGATATCCGGAACGCGCTGTTCGTCGCAACGGTTCTCATTTACGGACCATGTGTGGTCTGGTTCAGGGCGGACCGGGACTACAGGCCGATGCCGCTTGCCATAGGTTTTGCCCTGGTTGCACTTTTTATCTGGTTTGCCGAAAATATTGGAACACTTGCGCGGGCCTGGACCTATCCGGGGCAGGAGTCAGTCTGGAAACTTGTTTCTCCGGCAAAATTCGGCTCTTGGTACCTGCTGATGATCATAAGTTTCGTGCTGGTGGCCCTGATCCATCGGCACCGGGAAGGACAAGATGCTGAAAAGCCTGCTGATCGCGAACCGGGGTGAGATTGCCTGCCGGATAATCGAGACCTGCAAACGTCTCGGCGTGCGCACTGTCGCGGTCTATTCCGACGCCGATGTCTATGCCCGCCATGTCGCCATGGCTGATGAGGCTGTCCATATCGGTGCGTCCCCGGCGACAGAGAGCTACCTTCAGGGTGACCGCATCATTGAGGCCGCAAACGCCGCAGGCGCAGAGGCGATCCACCCGGGTTATGGCTTTCTGTCAGAAAACGCAGATTTCGCGGACACTGTCGCAAAGGCGGGGCTGATCTGGGTCGGACCGACAGCTGCCACGATCCGCTCCATGGGCCTCAAGGATGAAGCCAAGCGAATTGCTGAAGAGGCGGGCGTTCCCGTGCTGCCGGGCTATCGCGGCGAAGCGCAGGATGCTGCCACGCTGGAAGGCGAAGCCGAGCGCATCGGCTATCCGCTCCTGATCAAGGCCGTCGCTGGCGGCGGCGGGCGCGGCATCCGGCTGGTCGCGAAAAGGCAAGACCTCGCCGGCGAACTCGAAAGCGCCGTGCGGGAAGCGAAATCCTCATTCGGTGATGGCCGCGTCATGCTGGAAAAGCTGGTCGAGCAACCGCGTCATATCGAGGTACAGGTCTTTGGCGATAGCCACGGCGGCGCGGTCCACCTTTATGAGCGCGATTGCTCCCTACAGCGGCGCCGTCAGAAAGTTGTAGAAGAAGCGCCAGCCCCGGGCATGCCGGATGATGTGCGTGCCGCCATGACAGGCGCGGCGGTAGATCTTGCCAAGGCGGTCGGCTATCAGGGTGCAGGCACGGTGGAGTTCATTGTCGATGGCAGCCGCCCGCTCGCAAAAGATACGTTCTTCTTTCTTGAGATGAACACGCGCCTGCAGGTAGAGCACCCGGTTACTGAACTGATTACCGGCACCGACCTCGTCGAGTGGCAGCTACGTATTGCGTCTGGCGAAAAACTGCCGCTGGAACAGGGTGATATCCCGCTAAACGGTCATGCAATCGAGGCACGTATCTGCGCCGAAGACCCCGGCGATGACTTCAGACCGGGGGCAGGGCGGCTCTACGCTTTCGATCTCGGAAATGTTGAGCGCCTGTCCGAGAGCAGCGCCGGGGCACCAGCAGACGCGCTGGACGGTGACCTCACGCTCTACAGGCTCGATAGCGGCTTTGGCGCAGGCGACACCGTGCCTGCGGTCTACGATTCCATGATTGCGAAGGCGATCGTGAAAAGCTGGGACCGCGAGAGTGCAATCGATGCCCTGTCTGAAAGCTTGGGCGAAAGCATTATCGCGGGTATTCCGAGTAATGTCGGTTTCCTGAAGCGCTGCCTTGATCACCCGGTCTTTCGAGATGGCGAGCATCACGTGAACTGGATCGCAGAAGAGATCGATGCGCTCACACAGGCCAAGACTGACATCCGTGAGGCGGCAGGCCGTCTGGTCGCCCATGCGCTTCTGACAGATGCCGGCGACACACCGTTCGACCAGAAGGATGGTTGGCGCTTGAACGCACCGGCCCGCCGGTCAATCCGGCTGAAGCTGGACGGCGAGATTGCAGACATTGCCGTCGACGAGCGGGACGCGGCCATGGACATCATGCCAGCCATCGCAATCACCGATCACAGCTTCGCGGTTGCCGTTGATGGCGACACGGTCCTCGTGGATATTCCGGACTATGAAGCTGAAGCCGAAGCGATTGCCGGTGGCGACAAGGTTTCTGCGCCGATGCCCGGCAAGGTCATCGATCTTCGGGTCCAGCCAGGCGACGAGGTCACCAAGGACCAGACGCTGGCCGTGATGGAAGCCATGAAGATGGAGCACAGCCTGAAAGCACCGCGCGATGGTGTGGTGAAGACGGTGGGTACCAGCGTCGGCGAGCAGGTCGCTGAGGGCGTCATGCTGGTTGAGCTGGAAGAGGTCTAGGCGCCCCGGTCTGCGAACAGGTTCATTTTTCGCACAGGAAACGACAGGCTGGGACTGGCCTCAGGTGCGCGCGGCATTAAGTCTGCCCTTGTGAGCCTGAACATGGTCAAACTCTGCGTAGGTGCCGAAGAAATTGGCGACCTTGAGGCGTGGCAAAAGCGCCTGATGCGGTCTTACCCCCAGCCAGTCCATCATACGCGCATGGTGCCGAAACAGGTCGACGAACTACTTGATGGGGGCTCGATCTACTGGGTGATCAAGGGCCTGATACAGGTTCGCCAGAAGATCACGGATATTCGCGTCATGGCAGACCGGAATGGCCGAAAGGCCTGTGAACTGGTGCTGGACCCGGAAATAGTCCTCGTAGATCCAACGCCGAAACGCCCGTTCCAGGGCTGGCGCTATCTGAAGCCCAACGAGGCGCCTGCCGATATCAGGCGCGATGGCAAGGCAGAAGAGATCCCCCCATCGCTCCATGCAAAGCTGAAGGAAGCCATGGTCTGGTAGTCTGGGCGGGCGCCGGACACTGAAATGCTTATCGCAAAAAGAAAAAGCCCCTGCTCCGTAAGCGAGGGCTTCATTCCTATGAGACGCCTGACAGGTTTTAATCGACCTGTTCAGGCTTGCCCGATTTCTTGTTTTTCGACTTCTTTGCCTTGTCCTCGATATATTCGAAGGCAAGCTTCTCATCGTCGTCCCCGTCAACAGTGATCTTCACCGCGCCGCCCTTGGCGAGCTTGCCGAAGAGAAGCTCCTCGGCCATCGGTTTCTTCACATGCTCCTGGATCGTGCGGGCGAGCGGACGTGCACCAAACTCCTCGTCGAAGCCACGCGCGGCAAGCCAGTCACGGGCGTCATCAGAAAGCTCAATCGTCACATTGCGGTCGGCAAGCTGAACTTCAAGCTGAAGCACGAACTTTTCGACAACCCGCTCAATGATTTCCGGCGTGAGGCCACCGAACACGATGGTTGCATCCAGACGGTTGCGGAATTCCGGCGTAAAGAGACGTTTCAGGGCTTCTTCCTGCTCGTCTTCCTTCTTGCCTCGGCCGAAACCGATGGAATTCTTCGCCGCGTCAGACGCACCGGCATTGGTGGTCATGATCAGAATGACATTACGGAAGTCCACCTTGCGGCCATTCGCATCCGTGAGGGAGCCATTGTCCATCACTTGGAGCAGGATGTTGAACAGATCTGGATGGGCCTTCTCGATCTCATCCAGCAACAGCACACAATGAGGATGTTGCATGACACCGTCAGTCAGCAGGCCGCCCTGATCGAAGCCGACATAGCCCGGAGGCGCGCCGATGAGGCGCGACACGGTGTGGCGTTCCATATACTCCGACATGTCGAAGCGCAGGAGTTCCACGCCCATAATGGACGATAGCTGGCGGGCAACTTCGGTCTTACCGACGCCGGTCGGGCCAGTGAACAGGTACGAACCGATTGGCTTGTTCGGCTCACGAAGACCCGCACGTGAAAGTTTGATTGCCGAGGACAACGCCTCGATCGCCTGATCCTGACCATAGACCACACGCTTGAGGTCTGGCTGCAGGTTCTTGAGGGCCACCGCGTCGTCCTTGGTAACCTGTTTGGCGGGAATGCGAGCGATCTTCGCGATCACCGCTTCAATCTCCTTGGTGCCGATCTGCTTGCGGCGACGGTTCTCTGGCACCAGCCACTGTGTCGCACCGGCTTCATCGATCACGTCAATTGCCTTGTCCGGCAGCATGCGGTCGGTGATGTAGCGGTCAGAGAGCTCGACCGCCGTCTTGATCGCGTCATTCGTGTAACGAATACCGTGGAAGTCCTCGAAGGTCGGCTTCAGGCCGGTGAGGATCTTGATTGCGTCTGGAACGGACGGCTCGACCACATCGATCTTGCGGAAGCGACGGGCAAGCGCGCGGTCCTTCTCGAAGTGCTGCTTGTACTCCTTGAAGGTGGTCGACCCCATGCAGCGGACTTCGCCGCTTTGCAGCGCAGGTTTCAGCAGGTTTGATGCGTCCATCGCGCCGCCTGATGTGGCGCCCGCGCCGATAACGGTATGGATTTCATCGATGAACAGGATGCCTTTTTCCTGTTCGCCGATTTCCTTCATGACTGCTTTCAGACGCTCTTCAAAGTCGCCCCGGTAACGCGTGCCAGCGAGAAGTGCGCCCATATCAAGCGCCCAGATGACGGCATCGTCGAGAATCTCCGGCACTTCGCCGTCAACGATCTTCTTGGCAAGACCTTCGGCAATGGCGGTCTTGCCAACGCCGGGGTCACCGACAAGCACGGGATTGTTCTTTGAGCGGCGGCAAAGCACCTCGATACAACGTTCGATCTCGAAGTCGCGGCCGATAAGTGGGTCGACCTTACCCTGCTTGGCCTTCTCATTGAGGTTCACGCAGTAAGCTTCCAGAGCCTCTTTTGCAGGGCCGGGCTTCTGCTGCTGCTCTGTCTCCTCGGAACCGCGCGGCGTCGTCGAACGCGACATGCCCGGCGATTTCGCCAGGCCGTGCGAAACAAAGTTCACCGCATCATAGCGGGTCATGTCCTGCTCCTGCAGGAAGTAGGCGGCATGGCTCTCGCGCTCGGAGAAGATGGAGATGAGGACGTTCGCGCCAGACACTTCATCACGGCCAGAGCTTTCGACATGCAGGATCGCACGTTGTACAACGCGCTGGAAAGCGGCGGTCGGCTGCACCGATGTCGTCGGGCTATCGGTGATGAGGCTCGAAAGCTCGTCATCAATATATTGGGTCAGCGACTGGCGCAGGTGTGGAATGTCGACCTTGCAGGCCGTCATCACTTCAACAGCGTCGGTATCTTCAGTCAGCGCCAGAAGCAGGTGTTCAAGTGTCGAATATTCATGCGAACGCTCGCCTGCGAGGTTCAGCGCTTTTTCCAGGGCAGTTTCTAGACTGTCGGTCAGTGAGGGCATCTGGCTTTAATCCTCTTTTTCCATCGTGCATTGCAGAGGATGTTCGTTGCGCCGCGCCAGATCCATGACCTGGGCAACCTTGGTTTCGGCGACCTCGAAAGTATAGACGCCGCAAACCCCCACACCCTTCTGGTGTACATGCAGCATAATCCGAGTCGCCTGTTCCGGGCTCTTGTTGAAGAACTGCTCCAGGATGAAGACGACAAACTCCATGGGCGTGTAGTCGTCATTCAGAAGCAGTACCCGGTACATGCTTGGTTTTTTCGTCTTTACCCGCGTCTCGGTAATGACGCCGGTTCCATCGCTGTCATCGGTCCGGTCGGGCCCTGTCGGGTCTTCCGGATCGGCGAGCTTGGGTCTGTAGTCTGTTACGGCCATGATCATGACATAGGTTGGCTTCCTGACAATTTCAGCCTGATACGTTCTGCTCTACTGATCAAGCTGTAGCTGCCGCATTTCCTTTCAACTCAGAAAGCAGCGTCTGGACGCGCTTCTGATTGGCCTTGAAGTCATACTTTCCAAGGCGAGATCTCGAGTACACAGCGATTTCAGCGGTTTGTGCGCGGTCCTTCGCGGAAACGACCCGGATCGAGAGATCATCCTTGAACTTCAGCAACTTCGTCGCGGCCACGATTTCCAACTGCATTTCGTTGTCGTCATGTGCTGCAATCGTCCAGCGATCCTTACCTGCCGCCAGCATCTTGAGGCGCTGGTAGAGCGCTTCAGCTGGTTCGCCATAGACAGGGGAGATCTCGTCCGGATGCGCCGTAGACGCCATTCCGGCTGGCAGGACGAGATACGTGTTCGGCGTGTCCGGCCGCTCCAGCGTTTCGAATGCAAGAAGTTTGGTCATGATCTGGATATAAGTTCCGCACTGCGCCGGCGCACGGGACAAGTTGCAGCGGCGCAAACGAAAAAGGCCAGCTGCGGGAGCAGCTGGCCTTCGAATACATCGATTGCCCGTTTAACAGGCAGACCTTTAGGAAGCTTTCGCTTTGGAAGCTGCCTGCTTGGTCTCGGTCGTGGCGGTCTGCATATATCCGGCGAAAGGCTGAAAGCAGTCTTTCATCGCGGAGCTGTAGATATCTGCCAGTTCGCTGAGGCCATCGAGGTGGGCTTTCACTGCGGTGCGCATGTAGGTGGACTGGATTTCCAGTGCCTCTTCCATCGAAGACACGCCGGCCAGCGTTTTGCTGGTTTCAACGGTCATGCTGACGCGGTCCTGAGCCTGACGCATGACAGCGGCGCTGGCGTCCTGGAAGCTTTTCACGGAAGCTTTAGCGCTTTCCGTGCTTGCGGACATCGCGTCCTTGCCCATGTCGCCAAACGGAAATGCCTTGACGAAATTCTGCGGGTCGAACGTGCCAAATGAGTAGGTGTCGGTTTTAGCCATGAAGAAATCTCCTTCTATGCCATCCTATATACGTCACATGCTTCGCACTTGCAACATGTTTTTGTGCGGTGCACAAAATTACGCCTGGTACGGGAATTGCAAGTTAACAGATCGCGTCACGCGGTTAACTGCTGGATAACTGATTTCTATCATTCTAGGGTTTCCCCGAATTGAACGGGGACTGCATCAATTCACGGAGGGAACATATGAAGCTCGGTTTCATTGGACGACTCGCGCGTGCCACACTCGGGGTGCTCGCTTTCAGTTTGATGCCCGCACAGTTCGCGCAGGCAGAAAAGTACGCGTCCATCGTTGTCGATGCTGATACCCACGAAGTCCTACATGCACGCAATGCCGATGCGTTGCGCTACCCAGCTTCGCTGACCAAGGCGATGACCCTGTATATGGTGTTTGATGCGCTGAAGTCCGGTGAGATTACGCTGTCCGAACAATTGCCGGTATCTCGCGCAGCGGCTTCGCAGCCGCCATCGAATCTGCGCCTGCGCGCAGGCTCTACCATTACTGTCCGTGATGCGATCCGCGCGCTTGTGACAAAGTCGGCCAATGACGTGGCGGTCGTGATCGCCGAACGTCTTGGTTCAACTGAATCGCGATTTGCCACCTTGATGACCGCCAAGGCGCGGTCGTTCGGCATGACCCGAACGACCTTTCGCAACGCTTCGGGCCTGCCGGACGCTGCTCAGATGTCGACGGCACGCGACATGGCCATCCTTGCAGAGCGTCTGCTTGAGGATCATTCCGGCTACTATCACTACTTTTCCACTGACAGTTTTCAGTGGGGGTCCCAGAAGTTTCCGAACCATAATGCACTTCTTCGCTCGGTCGATGGTGTTGACGGTATCAAGACGGGCTACACGCGCGCATCGGGCTTCAACCTGATGTCGTCGGCGCGTCGCGATGGTCGCCGTGTCATCGCCATCATGTTCGGCGGATCTTCGTCACTTTCGCGCAATCAGCACGTGTCTGATCTGATTGAGGCAGCTTTCAGCACCTTTGAGACCCCGCGCCTTCCAGACACGGCCCTCGCCAGCTACACCATCAACAACATTCAGCGGCCGAACAATCTCAATGCCGCTGCCATGCCGATGCTGAATGGCGAGATTTTTACGCCTGGCCGGATTGGTGAGGGCGATGAGAGCAGCCCGCTGCGCGTCTCGCCGCGCTAGGCTATCGCCTCACAGGTTTTGTAGAGTTCAGTAAAAAGCCCCGGCCGATAAATTCGGCCGGGCTTTGTTTTTACCACTTTCGTTTTCTCAGATCACAAGATCTGCGTCCGCAAGCTCAGGCAGCTTCAGCATCAGAACGAGTTCGCGAAGCTCCTGACGGGCCGCGACATGGCTCATCGTGAAAGCGAAGTTCGAACCCTTCTCGGTCAGGTCGAGTAAGGTAAGACCGGCAGGGAAGAGCTCGCGGTAGATGACGCGCTCCGACAGGCCGGGTGCGATACGGAAACCGACCCGCTTCGACAGATTGTCCATCGCCTCGCCGACTTTCTGCTTGTTACGCGCTTCCAGCGGTGATGTGCGGTTGCGCATGACGATCCAGTCTACCGGGCGCTTGCCCGCCATGGCGCGCGCCTTGCGGCAGGACCACACCATCTCTGAATAGAAGCTTGGGCGCAGCACCTGAAGGGTTTGCGGATTCACATCGCCGAGAAGATCAAAGTCGACGAAGCTGTCATTCAGCGGCGTGATGAGCGTGTCCGCTTTTTCATGTGCGAGGCGCGACAGGAAGGTATCGCTGCCGGGCGCGTCGATGATGATAACGTCGCACACGGCCGCAAGACGATTGATCGCCGCTTCAAGGCGATCAGCCTCCTCAGTTTCCGCTTCGTCCAGGCTTCTTGCAGCGCTTGCGTCGACGCGGATCATGTCAGGCATGGGAAGCCGGGAGTTGGTCGTTTCTATCCAGCGATAGCGGTTCTCCAGATAGCGCGTGAACGAACGCTGGCGCACATCAAGATCAATCGCGCCAACTCGTTTTCCCTGGCGTAGCAGCGCGATACAAAGGTGCATCGCGACCGTAGATTTGCCGGCACCGCCTTTTTCATTGCCAATCGTGACGATCCGGCAGGGCCGGACGGGCGCGTTATTCTCGCGCGTACCATCTTCATGCGCGGATCCAAAAGATCCGAAACCATCA
>Ga0208965_1000227_pt1 | contig 28142 bp, 29 predicted proteins | sample AOAMet1_07_M0_10_2_FD_188230 | JGI IMG/M metagenome (GOLD analysis project Ga0208965, IMG submission 188230) | Ammonia-oxidizing marine microbial communities from Monterey Bay, California, USA - CAN11_07_M0_10 (SPAdes) | ecosystem: Environmental > Aquatic > Marine > Intertidal zone | place...
CGTCAATTACGAGCACTTCCACGCCCGTCAGCAGGATCTTGCCGCGCTCGAACTGGTCGATGAGGCGACCGGGCGTTGCGATCAGAACATCGACGCCGCGCATCAGCTTCTGTTCCTGATCCTTGAACGACACGCCGCCGATCAGCAGCGCCATCTCAAGCTTCAGATTCTTGCCATACTTTTCGAAGTTCTCTGCGACTTGGGCGGCCAGTTCGCGCGTCGGCGCCAGGATCAGCGTGCGCGGCATGCGTGCCCGGGCGCGCCCGCGCTCCAGCCGGTGGATCATCGGAAGGACGAAGGCCGCAGTCTTGCCGGTACCGGTCTGTGCGATGCCGGTTACGTCACCGCCGAGGATGATCTGCGGAATGGCTTTCGCCTGGATCGGCGTTGGCGTGTCGTAGCCAGCCTCTTCAATGGCTTGCAGGATTTTTGGGCCAAGACCAAGGGCGGCGAAAGTTGTTTTCGGGGTGTCGTTCTGGGTGTCAGTCAAATTTGTCTCTTTTCCAGGGATGGATTGAATTACGCTCGGGGTGAGAGCCGTCCGTATGACAGCTATGTACCGGGCGCTTTTCCATGCCCGGAAGAACATATGGCGCCGCAATAGCCGAATTTCCGCAGGTGCGAAAGGGTCTGCATGTCGCCCAAAAGAATTGGCCCGCTTCCATCACGGAAACGGGCCAATCGAATACTATCGATTTTTCGTCGACTAGCTCGCGTCAGCGAGGTTCTGGTTTACGAAGTCCCAGTTGACCAGGTTTTCCAGAAACGCGTCCATATAGTTCGGGCGCGAGTTCTGATAGTCGAGGTAATAGGCGTGCTCCCAGACATCCATGGTCAGGAGCGGGGTCGCGCCGGCTTCGGTCAGCGGGGTTTCGGCATTTGGCGTCTTACGAATGCCAAGCTTGCCGTCCTTCAGAACCAGCCATGCCCAGCCAGAGCCGAACTGGCCACCACCGGCGGCCTTGAATTCTTCAGCGAATTTTTCGTAGGAGCCGAAGTCTTCTTTGATCTTGTCAGCAATTGCGCCGGTCGGCTTGCCGCCGCCGCCTGGCTTCATGGAGTGCCAGTAAAAGGTGTGGTTCCAGACCTGGGCGGCATTATTGAAAAGGCCCGCCTTGGAGCTGTCGCCAGAAGCGTCCGTGATGATCTTCTCAAGCGGAGCGTCAGCGTGGTCGGTGCCTTCGATCAGCTTGTTGAGATTATTCACATAGGCCTGATGGTGCTTGCCATAGTGGAAGTTGAGGGTCTCTTCCGACACGTGCGGGGAAAGGGCGTCGCGGGAATAGGGAAGAGGGGGAAGATCAAATGCCATGAGGTCACTCCTTGCTGTATTGCTGCCTTTGATAAAGGCGTTTGGTGACAGATATGGTTGCCATGACGATTAGTTCCACCCCGCCGGACCCTGAAATATGGGCGAATATCGATAGAAGACTGCGCACAGGCGATGAGGATCGCTGGCTTTCGTCCCGCTATGCGCAATCAGAGGCCCGCAATGACCTGATCGCGCTCTATGCCTTCTGCTGGGAACTTGCCCGCGTCCGCCTTATCGTGACCGAGCCGACGCTCGGCGCCATTCGCTTCCAATGGTGGTGCGATGCCCTGGCGGAGTTGGAAGAGGGGCGCCCGCCGCGCGCCCACGACGTGGTGTCGGTTGTCGCGGTGATGCTGGATCGCTCCCTCCTGAAAACGTCCGATCTCGTGTCGATCATCGAAGGCTATGAAGCAGCCTTCGAACAAAAGGACCGCGCTCTTGAGCCGGAAGCAGCCATTGCCCGCTGCGCGTCGAGAATTGTCGCGCCGTCTGTCGACCTTGGCGCTGACATCGAAAAACTCGCATACAAATTCGCCGCCGCGCGCCGGGGCGAGGCAGTGGCGTCGCCAGCGCCCGTCATGCGCTTGCCGTCCACTGTCCTGCCTGCGCTAGCGCATTTTCGCCTGCGTAAACTTTATGCCCGTGAGGCCACGCCGCGCCCATTATCAAAACGGCTCAGCGTGTTGCGCGCCGTCCTTTCCGGCAAAGTTTAAGCATGCCCAGCTTGGCGCGTGACATCGAAAATCAATAAAGCTAGAGTCCTTTGATCGGCCCTCCGTCGGCCATGCGCCGTGCCTTCTGGCGCATCAAACTCGATCAAAGGACACGTCATGAAGCTCAGGGCCTGCACAGCGCTAGCAACCATTCTCACTCTCACCATCGCGCCTGCGACCGTTGTCGCGCAGCAAGCTGGACCTGCCGAAGTGCAGACCGGCATCTCAGAAGAGGTCGCTGGGGCACCTGAGTTTGAAATCGAGTTTGAAAAATTCACGCTGGAAAACGGCCTCGAAGTCATCCTGCAAGTCGACAGGTCGGACCCGATCGTCGCCTTCTCGACCGTCGTCCATGCAGGCTCGAACCGTGAGCGCCCGGGCCGCACCGGCTTTGCGCACTTCTTCGAGCATATGGCGTTCAATGATTCTGAAAACGTTCCGCGCGGCTGGAACCGCAAGGCCATCCCTGATTGGGGCGGCAGCCGTAATGGCGGCACCTGGTCTGACGGCACGATCTATTATGAAGTCGTCCCTAAGGACGCCGTCGACAAGATCCTCTGGATTGACTCAGATCGTCTCGGCTACATGATCAATACGGTGACCAAAGCTGCGCTCGAGCGTGAGAAGCAGGTCGTCAAGAATGAGAAGCGCGAACGGGTCGATAACCAGCCTTATGGCTACACGCAGGAAGTCATCCGCAAAGCGCTTTACCCGGAAGGCCACCCATACAGCTGGACAGTCATCGGTCAGCTGCCGGATCTCCAGGCTGCGACGCTCGACGACCTGAAAGAATTCTACACCGAATATTACGGGGCAGGGAATGCGACGCTCGCTATTGTTGGCGACATCGACATCGAGGAGATGAAAGAGAAGGTCCAGCGCTGGTTCGGCGAAATCCGCCGCGGGCCTGACGTCGAACCTCTCGCACCGATGCCGGTCTCGCTCGACGAGACGCGTTCCCTCTGGTTTGAGGATAACTTCGCGACCCTGCCAGAACTGAGGCTGACCTTCCCGACGGTTGCCTCCTATGAGAAGGATGAGCAGGCGCTCAACGTGCTCGCTCGCCTGATCGCGGGAACGAAGAACTCGCCGCTCTACCGCGAAATCGTCGAGGAGCAGGCACTCGCCCCGGACGTCTCGGCCTACAATAACAGCATGGAACTCGCCGGCGAGTTTGTGTTCCGTATACGTGCAAAATCCGGAACTGACCTTGATGCCGTGAAGTCGGCACTCGACGCCGCGCTCGCCGACTTCGAGGAAAATGGCGTCAACATGCTTGACCTCCAGCGTATCAAGGCTGAGCAGGAAACAATTCTGTATAATGAGCTTTCGACCGTGCTCGGCAAGGCAAACCAGCTCGCCACCGATAATGAATTCGCGGGCGACCCGGCGAACTCCATCCGCACGGCCGAACTGCTGCGGGCCGTGACGGCTGAAGACGTGATGCGCGTCTATGAGACATACATCAAGGACAAGCCCTCCATCATCACCAGCTTCGTGCCGCAGGGTGAAGCCGCGCTCGCACTGGAAGGCGCCGAACAGGCCGAGGTCTGGATTGAGGATGTCCGCGCAGACGTCGCCAGCGAGGAAGTCTCGCAGGGCGAAGAAGCGGAATATGAGAAGACCCCGAGCCAGTACGACCGCTCCGAGCCGCCATTCGGAGACCTCCCCCTGATCGAAATGCCCGAAGTCTGGCAGGCATCGCTGGGCGAGGGCGCAGAGCTCTACGGCATCGAGAATGATGAGCTGCCACTGGTCTCCTTCGACATCATCTTCGACGCCGGCTCCTGGCTCGACCCGCAGGACAAGGTCGGGACCGCCAACCTGGTGGCGGCTATGTTAAACGAGGGGACGGCGACGAAAACGCCGGCTGAGCTCGAGCAGGCCATCGGCCTTCTCGGTTCCGGTGTCAGCGTCCGCGCTGACGCCACTAGCGTCACTATCAGCGCCACCTCACTCGCCCGCAATTTCGAAGAGACGGTCGCACTCATTGAGGAGATGATCTCCGCCCCGCGCTGGGATGAGGAAGACTTTGAACGCGAGAAATCAGCCGCGCTCACAACCATTCGCGACCGACAGGCCAATCCGCAATACATCGCCGCTGGCGCGTTCGCTCAGCTGATCTATGGTGCGGATCATCCGCAGGGCCGTTTCAGCATCGGAACGGAAGAGAGTGTCAGTGCAATCGAGCTCGCCGACCTCAAATCCTATTTCGATCTGATGCTGGCCAGTGATGTCCGCATGCATATCGCTGGAGATGTCTCTCAGGCGCGCGCAGAAGAAGCGTTTACTGGCGTCACAGCACTGCTTTCGGAGGAAGGCATTGTGCGCTCGGAGTATGACGTCGCCGAGCAGGACGATCAGGGCCAAGTCTACTTCATCGACGTGCCAGGCTCAAAGCAAAGCGTACTGAATATCGGTAAACTGATCGTCCCGACAACCGATCCCGATTATAAGCAGATCGACTTCGCTAATGAGAAACTCGGCGGCGGGATCAGCGGTGACCTTGCCCAGGTCCTGCGGATCGAGAAAGGCTATACCTACGGCGCCTATTCCTATCTCAGCGAAGGCACCGAGCCGCAGACCTTCAGGATCGGCACCAGCGTGCGAGCCAACGCCACGGGCGCGTCGCTCGATGTTATTCGTCAGATGCTGCAGGATTACGGCCCGAGCTTTGACGATGACGCGGTGGAGCTGACGCGCCAAAAAGTCGTGAAAGCCAATACGCGCGCCTTCGAAAGCCTGAGCGCAAAGCTCGGCATCCTGCATGAGATCAGCGAGTTCGACCGCCCGGTCGACTTCGTCGAACAGGAACAACAGGCGCTCCTCTCCATGCCACTGGAAGAGTATCAACGCGTGATCGGCGAATATATTGCAGGACCTCAGATGACGTGGGTCATAGTTGGTGATGCCGAAACGCAGCTCGTATCGGTCACCGAGTTTGCGGGCGGGGATGTCACTGTCCTCGACATTCACGGCAATCCGGTCGAAGCGAGCGCTGACGCGGATTAAGCGAGGAGGCGCCGGTTGCGATACGCCAACCGGCGCGCCTATCTACCCTGCGACGGGTCCAGCTTCGGCTTCGGCATCAAGGCCAGAAAGCCGAGCACGATGACAAACCATATGCCGATGACCAGGAAACAGTCGCGGAAGGCATAGACCGCTGCCTCACTGGATATCTGGCGTCCAAGCTCACCGAATGCAGACTGGAAGGCCGGCAGCTGCGGCATGCCGTTCCGCTCCAGCTCGCGCGCGATCTGGACATGGGTGTAGGAGAGCTGCGCATTCGCTTCATTGACGCCGGAAGCCAGATGCTCGCCGTGAAAGATGAGCCGCCTCTGTAGCAGGATGGCGAGCAGATTGACGCCGAACGCGCCGCCAATCTGCATCAGGAATGATGCGCCGCCAGTCGCTGATGCGAGCAGTGGCGGCGGCACGGCCCGCACGGCGGTCGTATTGGCGGGCGGCATGCAGAAGCTGATTCCGATGCGGCTCAGCACGATCCAGAAGACCAGTGTCCAGTAAGGCGTCAGCGCCGTCACGTGCGATAGCAGGAAGGCCGACGTCCCGAACGAAATAATGCCGAACGCCAGAAGCCAGCGCACGTCCACCTTGTCTGTCAGCCGCCCTGCAATCGGAAACCCGATCACCATGGCAAGCCCGGCGGGGATCATCATGACTCCCGCTGCCGTCGGCGAATAGTGCTGCACAAGCTGGACGAAGAGCGGGATCATATATGTCGATCCATAGATTGCGATTCCCGTTGCTGAGATGACGAGACCCGCCGACCAGAACTGGCGATAGGTGAAGATCTTCGGGTTCAGGGCAGGGAAGGGGTGGCGCCGTTCCCAGAAATAGAAGGCGATACCGGCGATAAAGCCGACGGCAAACTTGATCAGTGAGATATCGGAATCCCAGCCATCGCGATTGCCACCTGCAAAGCCGGACAGGAAGGAGACCGCTGAAACGCTGAGAAGGATCAGGCCCTGCCAGTCGAGCGGGCGCTCCTCTGCTTGCTGCGCCGGGTCTGCCTTGGGCATCAGCAGGGGCGCTGCCGCGAGCGCCAATAATGCGAGCGGAACGGTCGCCACGAAGACGAGTCGCCAACTGGACAGGTCCACGGCGACGCCGCCCAGCGCGGGGCCAAAGGCGGGTGCCAGCACGACACCAATGGAGAAGATGCCGATCGCCGTCCCGCGCTGCTTGTCAGGGAAAGTCTGGAAGATCAGAAACATCGACATGGGCTGCAGCAGCCCCGCCGCCATGCCCTGCATCGCCCGTGACACGATCAGCAGGGCGAGCGTATTGCTGACTGCGCCCAGCAGTGAACCTGCCACAAACATCAGCATGCCGAATATATAGGTTGCGCGCGGTCCGTAAGCAGACATCGCCCATGCATTTGCCAGCATCGCAATGGTAGAAGACGCAAGGAAGGCCGTCGACATCCACTGTGCCTGATCCTGACCGAGACCGAAGGCGCCGATAATGGCGGGCAGGGCGACATTGATGGTTGTCGCTGCAAGCAGCGTCGACATGGACCCGATCAGCATTGAGAAAAGCAGGAGCCACCGGTATGACGCGCCGAACTGTGCAAACCGCTCGCGGATGGCGCTATTGGCGAGAGGCGGAATGTCGGCAGGCAGGGGCAGCGGTGCGCGAAATTTGCCAGGCCGCGGCGTTCCTGACGTGACGCTCACCCCGCATCCCCGGCTGGTGTCTTCTCGATCCGCACCGTCGCCATTGTACCGGGCCGCAGCGGCAGGTCGCCCGCCTCCAGGTCAATTCGGACCGAAATGCGCTGCGTGATCTTGGTGAAGACGCCGTTGGCATTCGGGTTTGGCATCAGGGCAGCTTCAGCCAGCGTCGAGTCATTGATCGCTGTCACGCGCCCTTCGAACTCACGGCCCGGATAGCTGTCGATCTGGACCTTCACCGTCGCGCCGGGCTGCACGTGCCGGATCTCCGTCTCCTTGATATTGGCCGACACCCATGCGGCCGCAGGGTCATGCACCAGCGCCATGCGGAAGCCGCGCAGCGAGTGTTCTCCGACATCATAGAAAAGCTCGTCCACCACGCCGTCGATCGGGCTGCGGATGGTATGCTGGTCGACAACGACCTGTTGCGCCTCCACCCGTGCTTCTGCCTGCCGCAGGGCGGCGCGAAGGACAGAGAGATCGTATTCGATCAACGCGACTTCCTCGCCCGCAATGCTCGCGGTGCGCTGTTCAGCGAGCGCCCGGTCTGCATCGGCTTCGGCGCGCCGTACAGCTTGCTGTGCGGTATCCAGCTCATTCTGCGCGCGGTCCAGCGCAGCCTGCGTCACCCGCCCGCGCGCGAACAGGTCTTCCGTCCGTGCAAAGTCGGACTGCGCAGTCTCGAAGTCAGACATGGCAGCGGCGACCGATGCACTGGCTGACAATGTGCCCGCCCGGCGCGCGGCCACTTCACTGCCAGCCTTCGACGTTGAGAGGTTTGCGCGCATTTCTTCGCGCTGGATTTCCGCGCGCAGCCTGTCAGCTTCAGCCTGGTACTGGGCGAGCGTCAGCTCCGCCTCGCGCCGGTCGATCTCGAAGATTACGTCGCCCGCCGCGACCCGGTCGCCCTTGCTGACGGCCAGCGTCGTGATGCGTCCCGATATGTCAGTTGAAACCGCCACCATGTCGGAGGCGATGCGCGCATCTGCGGTCGCTACATAGCCCGCGCGCTCACTCAGGAACCGGAACAGGAAAATGGCGGCGAGCGCGATGACCGTCAGAATCACGGCCAGCCTTATCCGCCGGGCCGTCAGCCACGGCCAACGCCCTGCAAGACCGGACGTCGCGCCGGTATCAGTGTGTGCGGCCCCGCCATCCATGAGCGTGTAGCCTTCCTAGTTTCCATCCCTGAAGGCTATCTAACGCCAGTTCTGACGATTGTTCGAGAGGTGACGCCAAGGCAACTCGCTTGCTCGCCGGCCTAGTCCTCGAAGCCGAGGAAGGTCGCCGCTTCGTCAACGGATTTGCGGTTCGAGACGACAGAGTTTGCCGGAAACTCGTCGTCCGGCCAGCCCATGGCGATACAGGTCTGGATCACCTGGTCGTCCGGAATCTTGGCATGCTCACGGACCACCGGGCTTTGCATGATGCCCTGGCTGTTGATGACGCAGCCAAGTCCCTTCGACCACGCTGTATTCACGATACAGTTCACCACGCCGCCACAATCGAACGGTGCGATGTCACTGCCCTGGATCGACTTGTCATAGGTCACCACGATGGACACGGGCGCGTCGAACTGGCGAAAGCCGCGCAGAACCCAGTCCATGCGCGCTTCCTTGTCGTGGCGCTCAATGCCCATGACGGCGAATAGCTGCTTAGCGATCTCGATCTGGCGCTCGCGGTGGGGCCCCTCATAGCCGGGACCCATACGGAACTCACGGCTATCGGGAACGCCAGCCACATTGCGCTCCACATTGCCCTTGCGAATCTTGTCCAGCACGTCGCCAGCGACGACATAGAAATTCCAAGGCTGAGTATTGAGCGAGGTCGGCGCGCGCATCGCGATTTCGAGAACTTCGCGCACCAATGCTTTAGGGACGGGCTTTTTCTGATAGCCCCTGATGCTGCGACGCTCGCGTACAACCTGTTCGTATTCCATCCTCAATCTCTCCCTCGTGCCTGAATCGGGCATATCTGCTGCGCAAGCTAGTTTGCTGCCGCTGCGGTAGCCAAGGCCCGTTCAACGGCTAAATCAAATTAGTCTCTCAGTTGAGACAAGCAGGGCTGGAACCCGGCGCCTGCTCAAGCCATTACTAACTCGACCTACAGGACAGGGGGAAAGAGATTGGCTGATTATCTTGCAGTGTTTGCAACGCCGGAAGCATGGGCGGCGCTTGCCACCCTGATTGTTCTCGAAATCGTTCTCGGTATCGACAATCTCGTCTTCATCTCGATCCTCACGAACAAGCTTCCCGAAAAGCAGCGGCCCGCTGCTCGGCGGATTGGCATCGGCCTCGCACTCATCTTGCGTCTGGCTCTGCTTGCAACGATTGCCTGGATCGTCGGGCTGACGGCGACGGTCTTCGACCTTGGCATCTCCGGCCCTCCCGGAGATCATGGCGAGGTCACGTTCGAAACCGCCTTCTCCTGGCGCGACATCATTCTCGTATCCGGCGGTCTCTTCCTCGTCTGGAAAGCGACGACTGAGATCCACCACCATATCGACCCGGAGCCGAGCGACAGCGTCTTCGGGGACAAGCGCGCAAGCGTCGGCTTCGCAAGTGTTCTGGTTCAGATCATCCTCCTCGACATGGTCTTCTCGATCGACTCGATCCTGACTGCTGTCGGTATGACCGATCAGGTACCGATCATGGTCGTGGCGGTGGTTATCGCAGTCCTGGTCATGTTGCTTGCTGCTGGACCGCTGGCACGGTTCATTAACAAGAATCCGACAGTGGTCATGCTCGCGCTGGCATTCCTGTTGATGATCGGCATGGTGCTGATCGCAGACGGCTTCGGGGTTCACGTCCCCAAGGGCTATATCTACGCGGCCATGGCCTTCTCGGTCTTTGTCGAAATCCTGAACCTCGTTGCGCGAAAGCGTAGGAAGTCCGGAGACGCGGGAGAAGCCGTTCACTAGGTAACAAGCCTGATGTGCGCTCGCGCCGCACTATCGGCGCGGGCGGGCAGGGTGCATATCTGCTTCATGATAAACGATCCGATCAAGCGCGGTATCAAGCAACGCTGCCCGAATTGCGGCGAAGGCAGGCTATTCGGCCGCTATCTCGTCTTCCGCGACGAGTGTGAGGCCTGCGGCCAGGACTTCCGCTCGGCCGACACAGCCGACGGCCCGGCCTTTTTTGTCGGCTTCCTGGTTATGATCGTCTTCGCGCCATTCTACTTCATCCTGCCAATGGTGGAGATGGCGCTCTGGCTGAAAATTCTCGGTTTTGTCGTCCTGCTCAGCGCCATGGTCGGGACGGCGCTAGCCTTGCTGCCCATGTTCAAGGGCGTGCTCTTCAACCTGCAGCTTTCGAACAAGGCCGAAGAGGCGCAATGGGAAAGTACGGGCAAACACGGAAAGCCGCCGCATAACTGGAAGGGCTGAGCGGCGCAGCGCGCCAGCCCGTCAGCCGACCACCAATTCGCCTGCCGCCTACCAGCGAGACCGCTTTGGCCCCACCATATCCCGGAACGCTTCAAACGTGCCACGCGCGATCTGAGTCGCGGTTGGTTTGCGGCCATGCGCACCACGCACGAAGTGGACACAGTTCGAGCCGGTGAGATGGTAGTCATGCCCGATGCGGCGGCTGGCGCGGTCGATTGCCGTGAAGTCACAGGCCGAAGCGCTGCGGCCATGATTCCTGATCTCACGGCCATCTGCGAAGTCGTCGATCGATTGCGAGACGACGCCATGATGCCGGCGCGTGTTCGAAATGATCCGGCCATCCCAGCCAACGATGCCATAATGTCGAAGCACGCCGCCAAAGCGGACAGAGACAACATCGCCGGGCCGGAAGTCGAATTTATCGTTCATCGATAAAAACTACGCCGGATCCTCTGAGGCGTCAAGCAAGCAGATTTTGCGCGCTTTCAGACACCGTCCAGGAACACCGCCAATACACCGTCAGTGCACCATGAATTTCCGGGAAACGGTGCGTACGTCCGGCCGGAAAGTGTTTCTAGAATCCCTTGAGCTCGGCGAACTCGTCCACCTGGGCTCTCTCGGCGCGAAGCTGGTTCACAGGATGGTCCGGGTCCGGGTAACCGACCGCCATGCCGCAATAGAGCATCTCGGTTTCTGCAAGTCCAAAATGCTCTTTCAGCGTCGGGCGAAGGATGCCCCAGCATTCCTGGAAACAGGTGCCCCAGCCGCGCTCTTCGGCGAGCAGGGCCAGCGTCTGCATGAACATGCCGGTATGCGCCCATTGGCCGTGGCCCATCCGCTCATCGATCACAAAGAAGACAGCTAGAGGCGCGTCGAAGAAGCGGAAATTGCGCGAAAACCATTGAATTCGCTTGGCTTTATCTTCGCGCGGGATCTCAAGCTTCTCATACATCATCTCGCCGACCTTGCGGCGCCGCGCTTCATGCGGCTCCCAGAGGTCCTTCGGATAGATCGGCCTGTCAGTCCGTTCCCCGCGTGGGTCTTCGGCGAGCTTCTTTTGAGCAAGGTCAATGACGGCCTGCTTCTCCTCGCCGGTAACTGCGATCACCCGCCATGGCTGGAGATTGCCACCAGAAGGCGCACGCTGCGCTGTCGCCAACCAGTCACGGACCTCATCAGCGGTGATCTGCTTGTCGAGAAAAGCGCGTGTCGAGATGCGCTGATTTACGGCCTGGCTGACATCCATGGGTTGGCTCTCCTTGCTTGAGTTCAGCGGTCTAGGACAGCGACGCTGGGGAAGGGAAGGGGAACGCCGCGAACAGGCCAAAAAAAAGAAGGCGCCCCGAAGAGCGCCTTCCAATCTGTCACGGATTTCAGAGACTTAGTCGTCGTCATCCATGTCCATCATGTCGTCATCATCATGGTCCATATCGTCATGGTCCATCATGTCATCATCGTCTTCGGCTTCTGGCTCGTCATCATGCCAGATGCGCAGCGCGTTGACGCTCAGCTCGGCATTCAGGCCTTCGGCATTGATGATGTAGATACGCGGATCACCTGTGGCGGCCATCGCATTGGCGTCGGCGTCAACGACGGTTGCGCCGGCGGCTGCGCCGACTTCCCATTCGTCACCATCCATCAGCTCGTCAAGCGCGTCCTGCTCCTGGAAGACATAGACCATCTGCGATTTGTCGACGCCGGCCTGAAGGCCGACGGACGCCTTGCCGATATAGTACTGGCCGGTCGGCTCACCATCGATGAAGAGAACGCCTTCACCGCCAGCGCCGCCCACGATGAGATCGGCTTTCCAGACTTCCGGGAAGACGAGGACGCCAGCTGCCGCGTCGATGTCTGCGCCGCAGGTCTCAGCGACGGTACGGCAATTGTCCAAGGTCGCCTTGGCTTCCTGGACATTCTCGAACTTGTAGGCCTGCTCGCTGTGTTCCTTGTGGTTGTCCGCGAGGGCCGGGGCACCTGCGAGCAGCGCGGCTGCGCCCGCAGCAAGCGTCGAGTTGCGAAGAAGAGTCTTGGATAGGGTCATGGCGTTCTGCCTCCTGAACTTGCGTTCGCTCCGGGCCTCATTACCCAAAGCTTGGTATGGCAGAACAAACCCTCACAGGCGGGGCGTGTTCCAAAAAATGTAGGTGCTGGCCGTGCCCGGGCTCGAACTCCCTCAGAGAGAGAAGCTTGTCCCGCAGCCACAGGCCGCCGTCGCGTTCGGATTGTTGATCTTGAAAGCCGCGCCGATTAGCTCGTTTGAGAAATCGATCTCGGAGCCGCGCATGAATTCCATGCTCATCTCATCGACAAGCACCTGCGCGCCATCGCGCTCCACGATGACATCATCATCGTTTTTCGTGTCTTCGAGGTCGAACTTGTAGGAAAAGCCCGAACAGCCACCACCTTCGACTGACACGCGAAGGTAGTCCTTGTCGGACTGTTTTGCCAGAATCGCATTAATGCGCCGGGCAGCACTTTCGGAAAGGGTGACGTCGCTCATGACTCACAAGATAGGTAAACCTGCGCTTCCAGAAAAGAGAGCGGTGTTTGCAACACTGTGGGAAACCTCTCGCGGGCGTTTCCACGAAGAGGCTGAATCGGCCACGCGCACGCCATTTCAGCGTGACCGGGACCGAATTATCCACTCATCCGGATTTCGCCGCCTGAAGCAGAAAACGCAGGTTTTTGTCGCTCATGAAGGCGACCATTACCGCACGCGCCTGACCCACTCGCTGGAAGTTGCGCAGATTGCGCGGTCCGTTGCGCGCCGGCTTGGCGTCGATGAAGACCTGGCTGAGGCGATGGCGCTAGCCCATGATCTTGGTCATCCGCCATTTGGTCATGCAGGCGAAGACCAGCTCGACGCGTGCATGGAGGCCTTCGAAGGCTTTGATCACAATGCGCAGACCCTGCGCGTCGTGACGCGGCTTGAACAGCGCTATCCCAATTTCGACGGTCTCAACCTGACCTGGGAGATGCTGGAGGGCCTCGTTAAGCATAATGGCCCGCTGATCACCGATGGTACGCCTGTCTCAGCGCTACCTGCTGCGTTCCGCGACTTCCCGCAGCTGGAGCGGCTTGAACTTGACCAGTTTGCGGGACCGGAAGCGCAGATTGCCGCGCTGGCCGATGATATTGCCTACAATAATCACGATATTGATGACGGTATCGCGGCGGGCCTTTTCACCATTGATGACATGCTACACCTGCCACTTGTTGGTGACGTCTTCCGGTCTGTGCGGATAGAGCATCCCGTGCTCGACACGCAGCGCACGGTCTATGAAGCCGTGAGACGCCTGATCGGCCTCTGGATTGGCGATCTCGTCGCCGAGACGGAGAGACGCGTGGCGCGTCACAATCCGCAGTCGGCCGCTGAAGTGCGGGCGCTGCCAGAGCCGCTGGTCGCTTTTTCGGATGATTTCGACGCGCAGCAGAGGGCGCTGCGGGCCTTCCTGTTCGAGCGGATGTACAAGCACTACAAGGTCAACCGGATGCGCAGCCAGGCAAAGCGCGTGCTGAAAGAGCTGTTTGAGCTTTTCCTCGCCGAGCCTGACATTCTGCCACCGCCGCTGAGGCAGGACGCTGAACAGGCGCCAGAGGCGCGGCGCGCCCGGCTTGTCTGCGACTATATCGCTGGCATGACGGACAATTACGCCATCGACCTGCACCGCAAGGTCTTCAGCATCGAGGGCATGGTCTGAGCCGCCTACAGGGCAAAGGACACGCCGATTCAAGGATCGTTAACAAAGCACTGGCAATTTCTTAACCAATATTCAAAGGCGACGAAGGGGCAGGCGTGCGATGAGCCACGGCAGCAACAGATACGACTACGCGTCCTATGAGGATGAATATCGCGGGTTCGAGATACGCGATGATGAGTCGGCGCGCGGACCGCTGATCCTTGCTCTGGCTATCGGTGTCCTGATCGTCTTTGCCGCTGTCGTGTGGAACACTTACAGGCAGGGCGTACGCGAAGAAGACGGTGAACTGCCAATGGTCACTGCGGATGCAGAGCCATTCAAGTCGGTACCAGAAGACCGCGGCGGTATTCAGATCGAGGATCTGGATCGCAGGCTCTATGACAATATTGACGGGTCTACCCGGCCCCCCGAGCCGCAGCCGGTGGCAGGCGAGCGCGAGCTTGCCATGCTGGCCGGTCCACCGATGGACCTGCGCGGTGGGTCTGGTTCGACTTCATCTCAGGGGGCCGCGCCAGCGGACGTACAAGCCGATGACCTGCCACCACTGGAACAGCCCGTGCCAGCCGCAACTGAAGAGCGCCATGACGAGCCTGCGATCGACCCGGCGCCACCTGTTGAGCCGGCGCGCGGCGGACGGTTTGCTTTCACGGCCAACGGCCCATTTCTGGTTCAGATCTCGGCTGTGCGTAGCCAGGCTGCCGCTGATGAGGCGTGGAGCCGCGTGCAGAGCCGTTATCCAGACGTGTTTACCGGCGCCGAGAAAGTGGTTGAACGGGCCGATCTCGGCGCGAATGGTATTTTCTTTCGGGTGAGAGCAGGGCGCTTTGATACAAGAAGCGATGCAAGCGAATTCTGCGAATCCTATAAACGGGTTGGTGGAGACTGTATCATCACTCGCGAGACGCCATGACCAACAAGGCTTGCATATTGAGCATTTCGGGGCCGGTTCTTCAAAAGGAGGAATCGGCCCTTTTCGCAGATCAGAAGCCATGGGGTGTGATTCTCATGGGCCGGTCCTGCCAGACGCGCGACCAGGTGCGCCGCTGCGTCGATGATATCTGGGAAGCGGTTGGCCGAGAGATCCTTATCTTCATCGACCAGGAGGGCGGGCGTGTGGCGCGCCTCAAATCGCCTGAATGGCCACTTTTCCCGCGCGGCGAGCTCTATGGCGAGCTTTATGGCCGCGACAAGGAACTGGGCCTCGAAGCGACGTGGCTAGGCCATCGCCTGATGGCGGCTGAGCTGACCGCTATGGGCATCCACGCAGACTGCGCACCGGTGTGCGACCTGCCGCAGCCGGGCGCGCATGACGTCATCGGCGACCGGGCATTCAGCACCGATTCGGACGTGGTTGGCGCGATTGCGACGGCTGCGCTGAAGGGGCTTGAGGATGGCGGCGTTGCAGGTGTGATCAAACACATTCCCGGCCATGGCCGGTCGACCGCAGACAGCCATCTGGAGCTTCCGCGCGTCACGGCCGGGGACAATGAGCTTTCCTCGGATTTTGCCGCCTTTGCCCATGTCACCCATGCGCCAATGGCCATGACGGCCCATATTTCCTATGATCACTTCGATGAAGGACGCGCTGCGACGGTCTCTCCGATCATGATTAATGAGGTCATCCGGCAGCGAATCGGGTTTGATGGGCTGCTTATGACAGACGATCTTGGCATGCAGGCTCTTGGCGGAACGCTCACCGAGCGCGCCGACGCGTCGATTGCGGCGGGCTGTGATATGCTTTTGCATTGCTCTGGCTTCCTGCACGATGCGGATGCTATCTTCGCCGAAATGCGTGAAGTGGCCGAAGCTGCGCCTGAGCTTTCCGGCAAAGCATTTACCCGTGCAGAAGCGGCTGAAGCGGCCACCCAGCGCGAGACGTCGTTTGATACCGAGGCAGGCTGGGCGCGCTTCAAATCACTCATTCCTAACACAGGCTCGATTAGCGTATGAGTTCCCAACTCGTCTCCAGCGACCTGATCGACCGCGATGACCTCGAGAATGGGGATTATTTCGCGGTTGATATCGATGGATATGAGGGGCCGCTTCACCTGCTGCTGGATCTGGCGCGTCGCCAGAAAGTGGACCTGCTCAAGGTCTCCATGCTGGAACTCGCCAACCAGTATATCGGCTTCATCGAGGACGCTCGCGAGAAGCGCATAGACCTTGCGGCTGACTATCTGCTCATGGCCGCATGGCTGGCTTTCATGAAGTCGCGCCTGCTGCTGCCCAAGCCAGAAAAGGCCGCCAATGATGAGATCGACGGGGAGGAGATGGCTGCGCGCCTCGCCTTCCGCCTGAAGCGTCTCGAGGCGATGCGCGAGGCTGGCCAGGAGTTGATGGATCTCGCGCAGCTTGGCCAGGAAGTTTTCCTCCGCGGGGCACCTGAACAGCCGCGCGTGATCAAGCATACTGAATACGACACATCGCTCTGGCACCTCATGCAGGCCTTTGGCGGTATCCGTCAGCGCCGCGAAGAAGCCGCACCGCACAAGGTTGTGCATCAATATGTTCTGCCACTGGAGCATGCGCGCGACTCGCTCAAAAGCTTGAGCAAGATGATCGATAACTGGGCGAGCCTCGATGAGCTGCGCCAGCGCATGAAGGATGTCGCAGGCGACATTCCACCGAGGTCGGTCACAGCGAGCGTCTTTGCGGCGGCACTGGAACTGGCGCGCGATGGCGACATTGAAATCCGGCAGGGAGCTCACTTCCAGCCGCTTTACCTGCGCGGCAGCCAGGACAGAGAGGAAGGGATAGGCGGATGACCGCGATACCCCGTTTTGAAAATGAGAAGCTGGAAGATGCCCCGGAAGAGATTCGCGATGCGGTGCGCCAGCTTTCCTTTGCCTACAAACGCTCTGAAGAATTGCTTCAGCGTGAGGCCGACGGCGGCGCAGATGTCATCGCTGATGCGCTGCGACGGGCCGAGGCGGTCCTGTTTGCTGCCGGTGAGCCGCTGAGCGCTGAACAGGTTGCTGAAGTGCTGCCACAGGGGATTGATGCGGCGACCGTGCTGATGTCGCTGAAAGCGGCTTACGCGCATCGGGGCGTGACACTGGTTGAAGTGGCTGGCAAGTGGCGCTTCCAGACGGCGGAAGACCTTGCCTATCTCTTCGTTGAGGAGCGCCAGGAGCAGAAGAAGCTGTCTCAGGCCGCACTCGAAACGCTCGCCATTATCTCCTATGGCCAGCCCGTCACGCGTGCCGAGATTGAGGCTGTGCGCGGTGTGGCTGTTTCAAAGGGCACGATCGACCAGCTCATGGAAGCTGGCTGGGTGAAGGTTAAAGGTCGCCGTCAGACGCCGGGCCGCCCGGTGACCTATGGCACGACAAATGGCTTCCTCGAACATTTCGGGCTTGAGAGCCTCGATATGCTGCCGGGCCGTGCCGAACTTCAGGCGGGTGGCCTGCTATCTGATGTCGTGCCGGCGGACTTTAATCCTGGCGACATCGACATGCCCGCGACTGAGGGCGAAGACGAAGATCACGGAATTGAGCAGGACGGCGCCTTCGTGACCGACTTCATGGGCAGCGAGGACGACTGATTGCACGTTATTGTGTGATCGTCACCCATTGAGAGTTCTCTTGATGGGCGCTACTTGTGCAGAAGAACTTCTGGAGACTTCCATGGCCCCTAGCTGGATGCAGCTTCTTATCGTGCTGATCGTCGCCCTTTTGCTGTTTGGCGGGCGCGGCCGGATTTCTTCCATCATGGGTGACATGGCCAAAGGCGTCCGCAGCTTCCGCAAGGGGCTGAATGACGATGAGGAGGCAGACGGTGAGGACAAGGACACGTCCAAGCAGTCGCGCCACCTCAGTGACGACAAGATGGTGAACGTCACGCCTGAGAAGGACAAGTCGAAAACCTCCAGCTGACAGGCAAGTGAGGCCGGCTAAGCATGCTTCCACAATTTGGTCTCACCGAGTTCATGCTCGTGGCGATTGTTGCGTTGATTGTCGTGGGTCCGAAGGACCTGCCGCTTATGATGCGCAAGCTTGGCCAGTTCGTCGCCAAGGGCCGCGCCATGGCGCGCGAGTTTCAGTCCGCCTTCGATGACATTGCCCGCCAGGCGGAGCTTGATGAGCTGCGCAAGGAAATTGAGGATCTGCGCCGCGACAATGCGCTGACCGACGCGGTCAATGACATGAAGAAGGCCGAAAGCGACATCAATCGCCGCGTGATGATGGAAAACCCCTGGCCCGAAGCGGGCAAGGAAGGCGGACCGGGCGTCATTTCAGATAGCAAGGATGCGCCGAGCACAACGGATGAGAGTCTTCCGGGTGAGAAGCCTGCTGCTTCGACCAGCGGAAAGGCTGAAGGCACGCCGGATGACCCAGCCAAGCCTGACGATGATGGCAAGAAGGCCGCGTCCTCATGAGCAAGGACATGCGGGCCGACGAGCAGCCGAACTTCACCGATGAAGATAGCGAGATGGAATCATCGCGCGCGCCGCTGCTCGACCATCTCATTGAGCTGCGTACCCGGCTGATCTGGTCGATTGCGGCGCTGGCCGGGGCGACGCTTCTCTGCTTTTTCTTCGCGCGGCCGCTCTACAACATCCTGCTCGACCCCCTGGTTCAGGTCGCTGAGCTGGAGCGCGGCGAGACGCGCTTCGAGCTGATATACACAGCGCCTCTGGAAGTGTTTTTCGTCGAGCTGAAGCTGGCGCTATTTGCCGGTGTCTTTGTCGCTTTTCCAGTCATGGGCTGGCAGATCTATTCTTTCGTGGCGCCGGGCCTCTACAAGCGGGAGAAGGGCGCCGTCCTGCCTTTCCTGATCGCCGCGCCTGTCCTGTTCCTGCTCGGTGCTTTATTCGTCTATTGGGTCATGCTGCCGCTGATCTCGAACTTTGCGCTCTCATTCGAGCAGCAGGCTGCAGAAGGGCGAGCGGCCATCACACCGCAGATCAAGGTGTCGGAGTACCTGTCGCTGGTCATGGCTCTGATGTTGGCGTTTGGTCTGAGCTTCCAGCTGCCGGTCGTGCTCAGCCTGCTCGGGCGGGCAGGGATCATTGGTAGCGATACGCTAAAGTCGGGGCGCAAGTACGCAGTTGTAGGTATCCTTGTCGCCGCAGCCTTCTTCACGCCGCCTGATCTTATCTCTCAGGTCATGCTGGCTGTGCCCGTCTTCCTTCTCTACGAGATCTCGATTGTCTGCGTTTCCATGATGGAGAAGAAGGCGGCAGAGGACGACGCGATAGACGCTGGCGACAATTGACGCCTGCTGGTTCAGTTCAGACGGTTCCGCTGGCGCACCAATTAGACTAGACGCTTCGGCAAGAGACAAAGAGCTGCCTGAAGGCCAAACCCATGTTCGATATTCGCGCCATTCGTGAAAACCCTGACCACTTTCGCAAGGCCTGGAACCGGCGGACGTCCGGCCTCGGCGACAAGGTCGATGACATCCTCGCCCATGATAAGGCCCTGCGTCAGGCGTTGACCGATAAGCAGGAGGCCGAAAGCGCGCGTAATGCCAATTCCAAGCTGATCGGCAAGGCAAAGGCGAGCGGCGATGAAGCCGAGTTTGAACGCTTGCGCGATGAAGTCGCCGAGGCCAAGGAAACGATCGAGGCCGCTGGCGAACAGGAAGCTGCGGCCCGCAAGGAGCTGGATGAGCTGATCCTCGGCCTGCCGAACCTGCCGCTTGATGAAGTCCCGGAAGGCGCAGACGAAGCCGATAATGCCGAGCAGAAGAAGGTTGGCACGCCAACCGCGCTCGCCTTTGCACCAAAGGACCATGCGGATCTTGGTGAAGCCCTTGGCATGATGGACTTCGAGACCGCTGCCAAGATGTCGGGTTCGCGCTTCGTCGTCCTGCGGCACCAGCTGTCGCGGCTAGAGCGCGCGCTTGCGAACTATATGCTCGATGTCCAGACGGGCGAGCATGGCTATCAGGAAACCAGCCCTCCATTTCTCGTGCGCCCGGACGCGCTTGAGGGGACTGGCCAGCTGCCGAAGTTCGGTGAAGACTCCTTTGAGACGACCGATGGCATGTGGCTCATCGCAACGTCCGAGATTTCACTGACGAATACGGTTCGCGAAGAAATCCTTGAAGGCGACAGACTGCCGCGCCGCATGACGGCGCATACGCCATGCTTCCGTTCTGAAGCGGGCAGTGCAGGGCGTGACACGAAGGGCATGATCCGTCTGCACCAGTTCAACAAGGTGGAGCTCGTCTCCATCGTCAAGGACGAAGCCGAAGGCCTTGAAGAGCTGGAGCGGATGACGCGCTGCGCCGAGACGATCCTCGAGCGTCTGGAGCTGCCTTACCGGCGCATGCTGCTCTGTACTGGCGACATGGGCTTTGGCGCCCGCAAGACCTATGACCTTGAAGTATGGCTGCCGAGCCAGGACACTTATCGTGAGATCAGCTCGTGTTCCTATTGCGGGGACTTCCAGGCCCGCCGGATGAATGCCCGCTGGCGCGCGGCACCAAGCGCTGACAATCCAAAGCCGAAGCCGGAGTTCGTGCATACGCTGAACGGCTCAGGCCTCGCGGTCGGTCGTACGCTGGTTGCTGTGCTGGAGAACTATCAGCGCGAAGACGGCACGATTGGCGTGCCGGCCGTCCTCCAGCCCTATATGGGCGGGCTTGAGGTGATTGGATGAGAATTCTCCTCACCAATGATGACGGGATCCATGCGCCGGGGCTATCGGTGCTGGAGTCGATTGCGAGAGAGCTCTCTGACGATATCTGGATTGCGGCGCCTGAGGTCGAACAGTCCGGCCAGTCGCGCTCTATCACGCTGACCCAGCCTGTGCGCACGCGCGAAGTGCGTGAGAAATGCTGGGCGGTGATGGGCACGCCGACTGACTGTGTGCTTCTGGCCGTGCATGACCTGATGCCGGAAAAGCCTGACCTCATTCTGTCCGGCGTCAATCGTGGCCAGAATATCGCCGAAGATACGAGCCTCTCAGGGACGATTGCTGGCGCCATGTTCGGCATGCATCTTGGTGTGCCGTCCATCGCGCTCAGCCAGGCGCAGAGTTTTCGTGAACGTGGCTCCCTGCCTTGGGAGACCTCAAAAAGCTGGGGCGCCAGGGTCATCAAGCCGTTGATCGAGAAGGGCTGGCCGGATGATGTCGTGATGAACATCAACTTCCCGGACCGTGAGACAGGTGATGTAGCCGGTGTCGAAGTCACCCGTCAGGGCTTCCGCGACGAGCAGATCATCCACACCGAACGGCGCGAGGATCTGCGCGGCAATGACTATTTCTGGATCGGCTTCAAGGGCAGGCCGTCGCGTCCGCCGGAAGGCACCGACCTTAGAGCGATCTATGAGGGGCGCATCTCCGTCACGCCGCTACATGTGGACCTTACGCACAACCGATACCTCGAAACCCTCAAGGTTGAGTGGAAACAGTGAGCACTGACCCGTTCCGCGCTGCCCGCTTCATCCTGCAGCTTCGCCAGCAGGGCATAAGGGACGATGCTGTCCTGTCAGCGGTGGAGACTGTCGACCGGCGGGACTTTATCGACAAGTCGCTGCACAAGCTGGCGGTGGAAGATGCTGTCCTGCCGCTTGCCTGCGGTCAGGTACTGCCCAAGCCGCTGACCATTGCGCAGCTTCTTACGGCGCTGGAGATGACGCCAGGTGGCAAGAAGAACGTTTTGCTTGTTGGGGTCGGTAGCGGCTATACGGCGGCGCTCATCGCCAAACTCGCAGGCAAGGTCTGGGCGGTTGATCGCTTCAAGACGCTAGTCGATGCAGCGCGTAGCAATCTAGATGCGTTAGGCATCCGGAATGTCAGTCTGCGTCAGGCCGATGGGTTTTCAGGCTGGCGCGAGCACGCGCCTTACGACCGCATCCTTGTCACAGGCGCGGTCACGAAAATCCCTGAGGATTTTTTCGCGCAGCTGGCCGCTGGCGGGAAAGTTGTTGCGCCAGTTATCGGCGTCGACGGTCGCCAGACACTTCGCATCGTCACCAAGGACGGCGCGCGCAGCCACTCACCGCTCGCCGAGCCGCTCCTGCCGCTCGTGGAAGGGCTGGCTGAGGCGCTTTAGCGCCCGTCTTAGCTTGCGGGACATTCACCCTGTGAGGCGATGCTGACGCCGGAAGCCGCTGCCGTGCAGGCATTGCCATACGTCTTGCCATCGCAGCCGCAGACCGGATCGTATTGTTGGGTACACACTTCCGGGCGCGGCGCGCAGATGCCGGAGCCGTCCGCGGTGTTGACGCATTGGCCGGGCCTGTCGGCGCAATATAGACCCTCGCCACATTGAATCGCTGCGATGCCGCCGCACATTTCACCTTCCGCCCGAGGTGTGTCGCCCGGGCGCGATGCCGGATCACCATCAATAGGGATCGGCTCTGGTTGGCAGGCCGCGATTAGGAAGAGGCTGGCGGTCAGAAGGGCAAGGCGCATGTCATTTCCTCCGAAACGGTGTGGCTCAAAATGATTGGGCCACGCCTGCAGCCTGAATGCAAGCTGCGGGCGTGGCCCATGATCGCCTTCTAGTCTGGCTGAGCTAGCCTTTTGCGCCCTCAGCGAGGAGGCGGAAGATGTTTTGACCGTGCTCGCCGCCAGCGTTGAAGTGCGTCTGGGTCGACTTGTCAGTGATCTGGTCCCACTTGGCTGCAACTGCTTCGGCTGTGAGGGCGTCGCCCTGGCCAACGAATGCACCATTGGTCTCTACGATTTCCGCCATGGAGAAGGCGCCAGCACCAGCCGATAGGACCATGCCGGTCGGGGCATCATCCTTGACGAGGTTCATCACGCCTGGCGTGACATATTCCGGCTTCAGCTGTTTGAGGACTTCTTCTGGCATTAGGCCTTCGGTCATGCGGGTCGCAGCGACCGGGCAGACGGCGTTGATCTTGATGTTGTTCTTCGCGCCTTCGATCTTGAGCGTGTTCATCATGCCGACGAGGCCGAGTTTGGCAGCGCCATAGTTCGCTTGGCCAAAGTTGCCGTAGAGGCCGGTCGAGGAGGTGGTCACGACGATGCGGCCGAAGTTCTGCTCCTTCATGATGTCCCAAGCCGCCTTGATCGGCTTGAACGAGCCCATGAGGTGGACATCGACGACGAGCTGGATGTCTTCCATCGTCATTTTGGAGAAGGACTTGTCGCGCAGGATGCCAGCATTGGCGATCAGGATGTCGATGCGGCCCCATTTGTTCATGGCGTCGTCGATCATCTTCTTCACGCCGGCATCGTCGGTGACCGAAGAGCCGTTCGCGATGGCTTCGCCGCCAAGCGCTTCGATTTCCTTGACGACTTCGTCGGCTGCTGCCGAGCTGCCGCCGGATCCGTCCATCGATGCGCCGAGATCGTTTACGACGACCTTGGCGCCGCGGCGCGCAAGCTCTAGCGCGTGACAACGGCCAAGACCGCCGCCTGCACCGGTGATGATAGCGACTTTGCCGTCAAAACGAATGTCTGCCATGGGGTATCTCCTGACTGAGGTAAAACTTGCCGGTCAGCCTTGCAGCACCCGCTCACGTAAACGTCAAGCATTCGCGCTGGGGAAGTGCTTGCTGGTACCGGCTCGCCGTGCTGCAAGAAGCGACCTAATCAGCAAGGAGAACTGACATGCTCGCTTATGTGACGCTCGGATCGAACAATATCGAGAAAGCCCTGGAATTCTATGACGGCTTCATGCCCACGGTCGGCGCGAAGCGCTTTTTTGACAATGGTCGGCTCTATTTCTACGGCACCGGGCCCGGCCAGCCCATGCTCGCTATCGGCGGCCCGTACGATGAGAAGGAAGCGACCTGTGGCAATGGCGTCATGCCGGCGATCGCATGTGCCGACAATGAAACGGTCGACAAGGCCTATGCGAAAGCGATCGAACTCGGTGCGACGCCGGACGGCGAACCCGGCAATCGTATGCCGACCTTCTATGGGGCTTATTTCCGTGATCCAGACGGCCACAAAATCTGTGTCTGCAAACTCGGCTAGGTTCTGAGTCTCAGTCACAAAATAAAGCCGCGGGGCCAATGAGGCGCCCGCGGCTTTTGTTTGGTCTGGTTGTCGGGCCGACTAGGCGACCTCGACCTTCCGCTCCAGTTTATCATCGTGAAGAAGGCGCTTCACGGCATCATCGATATAGCGAAGTAGTGGTTTGCCATCTGTCTCTGGTTGGCGATTTGCCCAATCGCTATGCGCCCGGCGCAGCTCGTTCAGTTTTTCCATCTTCTCATCGAGCGCAGCGGAGGAATTCATCACGCCGTCAATCTGGTCAGTCGTGACCGGTCGCGGTTCCATGTTGACCTTCTGGTCGCGTAGCGGGGTGAAAGTCTTGCGTTTCATGATCGCTCCTTCAATTGCTTGGTGTTCTTCTACCGATTAAACAACGTGCTGGCAGACGCACCGTTCCGACAGAGGTTCTGAGTCCCGGGTCTGGTGGATACGGGGGACGCGCGATAAGGCTTGTGAGTCTAGAGGCATCAGGGAGTTGGCCGGATGGAATGGGGCTGGGACAATGCGCGCGCACTTCTGGGCATCGCGCTTATCTTCGCAATTGGCTGGGGCCTGTCTGAAAAACGCAGCCAGTTTCCGGTAAGACTGGTGCTTGGCGCTGTCGTCATGCAGTTCGCGTTTGCGCTTCTGCTGTTCGGTATCCCGTTCGTGCGAAACCTGCTCTTCAAGGCCAACTTCATCGTTGAAGCGCTTCAGGAAGCCACGCGTAACGGTACAAGTTTCGTCTTTGGTTATGTCGGTGACAACCAGGCCGCCAGCGAGATCATGACCGGCGATGCCCCGCCGCTTTTCTTCTTCCAGATTTTGCCTGTCGTCATCGTTGTTGCTGCGCTGTCGGCCATTCTCTGGCACTGGCACATCTTGCGCTGGGTCACGAAGGGCTTCGCCTTCATTTTCCGCAAGCTGATGGGCCTCGGCGGCGCAACCTCGCTCGCCGTGTCTGCGAACGTCTTCATGGGCATGACCGAGGCGCCCGTTCTCGTGAAGCCGTACATCAAGGGCATGACCCGGTCTGAGATTTTCATCCTGATGACAGCGGGTTTTGCGACCATCGCCGGCTCGGTACTGGTCATCTACACGACCTTCCTGGACGGCGTGATGGCGAACCCGCTGGCGCAGCTTCTGACCGCGTCCATCATCGCAGCGCCGGCTGCCGTCGCCATGGCGCTGGTCATGATCCCGGAGACGGTGGACTCTTCTGAGCGCGCGCATGAGCCAGACTTCAAATACAATTCGACCATGGACGCGTTTGCAACCGGCGCGGCCGATGGCCTTCAGATCGTTCTCAACATCGCAACCATGCTGATCGCGGCGCTTGCGCTGCTCTGGCTGGTGAATGCCGGTCTCGGCGCGCTTCCAGCGGTCAGTGGAGAACCGCTTTCGATCCAGCGCGTGCTTGGCTGGATCTTCTCGCCGCTCATGTACATGATCGGTGTGCCATGGAGCGAAGCGCCGCTTTCCGGTTCGCTCATGGGCATCAAGACCGTGCTGACCGAGTTCGTGGCCTTTATTGAACTCGGCAATGTGCCTGCCGATGCCATGGACCCGCGCACGCGTATTATAACAGCGCACGCGATCTGCGGCTTTGCGAACTTCGGTTCTATCGGCATCCTCATTGGCGGTCTGAACATCATCTGTCCGGAACGCCGCTCCACCTTCCTCGAACTTTCCTGGAAAACACTGATTGCCGGTACGCTTGCGACGTGTCTCTCCGGCGCAGTTGTCGGTGCGCTGCCTGTTCAGCTTTTCATCGGTGCAGCAGGCTGACGCAGCGAGTGGGGTCGTCAGCCCTTGGGTGTCGAACTACACTCTGGAACTCGTTTCTTCTCTGAATTTCGGGTTTTTTCATGCCGTCACGCCTTCTGCTTGCAACAACAGCAACCCTAGCTCTCGCGTCTTTAGCTGGAGCGGATGCCCAAACTGGTGACGGTGGTTCAAGGCTGTCGCCTGTACTCGTCTTCGGCGACCGGACTGATGAGCAGCCAGGCAGTGTTGCGACAGTCGATGAAGACGTGATCGTCACGGTCAATGCAGATCACCCCGCGCAGATCCTGAATGAGTTGCCGGGCGTGAACGTCCAGATGAATTCGGGGCAGGAACATCTGATTGCGCTGCGCTCGCCCGTGCTGACGGGCGGTGCTGGGCAGGGAAGCTTCCTGATTCTCCAGAATGGTGTGCCGACGCGCTCACCCGCCTTTGGTAACGTCAACTCGTTGTTCGAGATCCATCACGAGACAGCAGATGCGATCGAGATCGTGCGAGGGCCCGGGTCCGCCAAGTACGGTTCGAACGCGGTACATGGCCTGATCAATATCATTCTGGGCGCACCGCAGCCCGGCTCGTTTGCTGATGCGCGGGTCTCGGGTTCTACGCTCAATCGCTATAAGGCAGATGTAACTGGTAATCTGGACGACAAGGCGCGGGTATCGCTGTCACTGCAGGACGATGCGGGCTGGCGTGACTTCACGGGAGTCGAGCAGCAAAAGCTGTCGGCTCAGTATGCTTTCGATATCGCCGGCTGGGACGGACTTGCCTTCGTAAGTGCTTCTAATCTTAATCAGGAAACAGGCGGCTTCATTCAGGGATCCAAGGCGTATCGCGACGATGAGCTTGCGACGCAAAACCCGAACCCCGAAGCCTATCGAGATGCCCAGTGGGCCATGGGCGCCGTTCGCCTGTCCCGAGACGTTGGTCCCGGCGAGCTGACGCTGACACCATTCTATCGCTGGCAGGAGATGGAGTTTGCGCAGCACTTCCTGCCGAATGGCGGGGTCGAAGAGAACGGGCACGATGCGTTCGGCCTTCAGTCGAAGTATGAGTTTGCAGCCAGTGATGCAGTGATGCTGCGTATTGGCGCTGACGCCGACATTGCTTCGGGCTGGCTGAAAGAAACCCAGCTTGAGCCGTTTGGGTTCTTCCCGGGCGATAGCCGCTTCCCGGTCGGAGTCCACTACGACTACACCGTCGATACGACCGTGTTTGCACTCTGGACCGAGGCCGAATGGGCGGTGTCTGATGAGCTGACCATTCTGGCAGGGCTGCGCGGGGAAACCCACGACTATGACTATGAGACGGACGTGCCGCCTGGGCCGAACGGCCGGTTCCTCGTGCCGGCGAACCGTGAAGATAGCTATGACTTGCTGACGCCGAAACTTGGCGCGATCTGGTCACCGGGTGATGGCTCTGTCAGCTATTACGCCAATTATTCGCGCGGAGAGCGCGCGCCTCAGGCCTCTGACCTCTACAGGCTGCAGAGCCAGCAGGGCATCGCTGAAGCCGATGTGGAATCGATGGACAGTTTTGAAGCTGGTGTTCGCGGCGCGGCGCTCAATGGGGGCGTGATCTTTGACGTCGCAGCGTACTATGCTGAGAAAGAGAACTTCTTTTTCCGAGATTCCGACGGCCTTAACGTGACCGACGGGTCCACGCGGCATACCGGTATTGAAGCGCAGGCGAGCTGGTTAGTGAACGACACGTTCACTATATCCGGTACGATGAGTTATGCCGAACACACCTACACGTTCGACCGGATCGTCGCCGCAGGCTCCGAGGTCATCCGCGATGGCAATGAAGTCGATACGGCGCCAAACTGGCTCGGCGATATCCGCTTGACATGGCACCCGACTGAGCGGTTCGAAGCTAGCTTCTCGGCCGAGTATATCGGTGAGTACTATGTCGATCCAGGCAATTCGCAGACTTATCCGGGACATACGTCAGCGCATGCGCGCGCGTCTTACAAGTTTACCGAGACGCTCGAAGGTTTTGTCATCGTGCGGAACCTGTTCGACGTGAACTATGCAGACCGGGCCGACCTCGCCTTTGGGAACAATCGCTATTTCCCGGGGGAGCCGCTGAACGCGACGTTTGGTGTGAGGAAGCGTTTCAACTGACCGAGTTTGCGCTTCGGTTCGCTCGCTCCGTAGGTTACACCTCTCTCAAATACTGAGGAGGAATCGATGAAGCTTTATCACAGCCCGCAAGCGCCGAATCCGGAACGCGTGACCAACTTCCTGAAAGCCAAGGGCAAGCTTGGTGCGGTCGAGATCGAAGAGATCTCGATCATGAAGCAGGAACACAAGACCGATGACTACCGAAAGGTTTCTCCTTTCTCGCAGGTGCCGTCTCTCGTGCTTGATGACGGAACCACGCTGACAGAAAGCCGGGCAATCTGTACCTATTTCGAAGGTGTTTTCCCTGAGCCGAACCTGATGGGAGCCGATCCGAAGGAGAAGGCGCTGATCGAGATGTGGGACCGCCGCGTTGAACTCATGCTCTTCATCCAGTTCGCGACCTGGTTCCGCAACACGCATCCGGCGATGGCGCCGCTAGAGGTTCCGCAATTGCCCGAGGTCGGCGCAAAGGCAGAGAAGGGCGCGCGGGCCATGGCAAAGCGCATCAATGCGCATCT
>Ga0208965_1000244_pt1 | contig 27228 bp, 22 predicted proteins | sample AOAMet1_07_M0_10_2_FD_188230 | JGI IMG/M metagenome (GOLD analysis project Ga0208965, IMG submission 188230) | Ammonia-oxidizing marine microbial communities from Monterey Bay, California, USA - CAN11_07_M0_10 (SPAdes) | ecosystem: Environmental > Aquatic > Marine > Intertidal zone | place...
GAAGAAACGAGAAACATGTCTAAAATTTCGCGTTTAAAAATTTTTATTGAACTAGCGTAATACCGTTTAGGGTTAACGATGATCGATAATGTTCGACTAATAGTTATATCCTTAATTTTAGCCCAATGGATTATATTAAGTTCTAGTTCTTTAGAAATGGCTGAAACTGATACAAATGCTGCTCCTAAGCCAGATTGAACAGCATTTTTAATTGCTTCAATTGAATTTAATTCCATTTCAATTTTAAATTGACGGCTATCAATCCCGTTTTCGATTAAAGTATTTTCAATTACATTTCGAATTGTTGATTGTGTATTCAAAGCAATAAATTTTAAACGGTATAGATCTTCTTTTTGGATATATTCTAATGAGGCAAAAGGGTGTGAAGTTGGTAGGATAAGCGCAAGCTCATCTTCGGCGTATGAAGTGATATCGAGTGTTGACTGAAGATTTTTTGGAATTTCACCCCCAACTATAGCTAAATCGATTTGTCCTTTTGCTACGCCCCAGGCGATGCGGCGAGTTGAGTGAACTTGTAATTCAATTGCAATTTGAGGGTATTTATGTCGAAAAATACCAATTAATCGAGGCATGAGATATGTTCCTGTTGTCTGGCTGGCGCCAATAATTAATATACCCGATTGTAATGTTTGTATTTCTTCTAAACCTCGGCATGTTTCTTCACACAAATTAAGTATTCTGTCACTGTACTTTAATAGTAGCTGACCAGCTTCAGTTAATCGCGCTTGTCGCTTATCTCGGTAGAAAATCGGTGTATTTAATTGTCGTTCAAGGTTTTGAATTTGAAGGCTGACAGCTGGCTGCGAAATATATAATTTCGTTGCGGCTTTTTTAAAACTTCCCTCAATTATGATTGTCTGTAAAATTTTTAATTGATCCAGTGTAAATGGTAAATTTGACATTAATAATTCTTAAAAACTGAGGAATATTTTTTGTAAGTACTTCATTTATAATAGTAATCGACTAATTACGTATTAAAAAAAGTGATAAGTATAGAAGGGACTATTTTCGATAGTCCGATAAACGTTGTATAATATTAAATAGATTTATTATTTAATTGAGGTTTTAGTTTACATGGATACAAGACTTGCAATCGTTGCACTTCCGATTTTAACAGCAGCTTCATGGGCATTATTTAATATTGGTCGTTTAGCTCTTCAGCAATTAAAGCGAATGGCTTAATTTAAAAATATTGTTTGTAGAGAAACTAAAAATTTAGTTTCTTTACAAACTTTTAAACTTTCATTCCTATGGCGTACCTTTTTTATTTTTACGACTTAGAAAACTACCCAATATTGTCTTTACAGGGTTGGTTGAATTTTTATTTAAATCTATTAAATCAATTTCTTGTCCTTCTAAACGGCGTGCAGTATTTTCAAAAGCTGCGCCAGGAAACGATAATTTATCATCTAGTACAAGTGGTTCACCCCGATTTGAGGCAATAATTACTTGTTCGCTATCTGGTATTGTACCCAAGATTGGAATACCTAAAATATTTTGAATATCTGTTATAGACATCATCTCATCGCTTTTAACCATTTTTGGTCGAATACGATTGATAATTAGTTTATTATTCTTGATACCTTGAGCAATTAAGAGTCCAATGACTTTATCAGCGTCTCTAATTGAAGGTACCTCTGGTGTAACGACAATTATAGCTTCTTTTGCAGGTTCTATGGCAGTTTGAAAGCCTTGATCAATTCCAGCCGGACTATCAATTAAAACAAAGTCATATTTATCGCTGACTAAATTAATCAGCTCTTGTATTTGTGATTTTGTAAATGGGCTTTTGGACTGACTTGAACATAATGGAAAAAATGTTAATTGAGGTTGTCGTTTGTCTTGTATTAGGGCTTGTTCTAATCGACACGTTTTATTTAATACATCTTGTCCAGTATATATTACGCGATTTTCTAGACCTAACAACAGATCTAAGTTGCGTAGTCCTACATCCGCATCAACTAACAGTGTTTTATGCCCTAAACGTGCTAAGGCCATTCCCAAGTTGGACGTTGTGGTCGTCTTACCTACACCCCCTTTTCCCGAAGTAACAACTATAACACGAGCCATAATAAGTATTGTTTTCCAGCTATTAATTAATAATTAAAAGATTTAATATTAGATAGATTATATCACTAGATGAATTATTATCTTTTTGTAGTTTTAATTAAATTGTATTTTAGATAAATTAGTTTTTAAATTTAATTTCGTTTATACTAGTTAGTAGTTAAGTTTCTGAATTAATAGTATGTTAAGTTACGTTTAACATTTTACTTTTTTAATTAAGAACTAATGTCACAAGGTATTTTTTGACGGTTATTCTTATTCTCGTCAAATAGTTAAGAAAAATTTAATTATTCGTTTTAAAACTGATTAAAATGGTTTCCACAGAAAATATTGTTAAAACAAACGTTGAACGACCTGTCTTTCCTTTCACAGCGATCATTGGGCAAGAAGAAATGAAGCTTGCATTGATTTTGAATGTAATTGATCCTCGAATTGGTGGGGTAATGATTATGGGCGATCGAGGGACTGGAAAATCGACTACTATTCGTGCAGTTGCAGACCTACTTCCTGAAATTCAAGTTGTTGCCGGGGATGCGTTTAATTCGTCACTAACTGATTTTGAATTAATGAGTGAAGATGTTAAGTCAGTTGTGGTAAATGATGGTAAATTAGAGGCTGCTTATAAAAAGGTTCCAATGATTGATTTACCTTTAGGTGCCACAGAAGATCGTGTGTGTGGAACAATTGATATCGAAAAAGCTCTTACAGAGGGAATAAAAGCTTTTGAACCAGGTCTTTTAGCTAAAGCTAACCGTGGTATTTTATATGTTGATGAGGTAAACTTACTAGACGATCACCTAGTGGATATTTTATTAGACTCGGCTGCTTCCGGGTGGAATACTGTTGAGCGTGAGGGAATTTCTATTCGTCACCCCGCTCGATTTGTTCTGGTAGGTTCTGGTAATCCTGAAGAGGGTGAATTACGTCCTCAACTTTTAGATCGTTTTGGTATGCACGCTGAGATTAGAACAGTGCGTGACCCAGAAACTCGTGTACAAATTGTGGAACAACGTAGTAACTTTGATAGTGATCCCGATACAGCCTTAAATGCTACCCGCGCTGATCAGGAGGCTCTAAAAGCAAAGATTCTTGATGCGCAAAATCGTTTATCTAGTGTTGATTTACCTCTGGATTTACGTGTTAAGATTTCACAAGTTTGTGGAACACTTGATGTAGATGGTCTTCGTGGAGATATTGTAACAAACCGTGCAGCAAAAGCGTATGCAGCCTACAATGAGCGTAGTGAGGTAACAGTGGAAGATATTGAAAACGTTATCACGTTATGTCTTAGACATAGATTAAGAAAGGATCCATTAGAATCCATTGATTCGGGAGATAAAGTTCAAAGCGTATTTGAGGAAGTTTTTAGATAGTATTACAATAAAAATGGGCCCAGTAGGATTCGAACCTACATTAGAGACTTAGAAGGTCCCTGTCCTAATCCCTTAGACGATGGGCCCAATGGACAAATTAATCTATATCGGTTATTATTGGGCGGTATAGGATTTGAACCTATGACCACCTGCTTGTAAGGCAGGCGCTCTACCACTGAGCTAACCGCCCTTATATGATATATAGTATATGCAATGCTCATATTTAGCAAATACTTCGTTAAATTTAATCTTATTTCACTATTATTTTTTTTATTTTCATGCGTGAAGTAGTACTGTGTATTGCAGCATTATTAACAATACGATCTTAAACTTTAGGAGTTAATTAATACATTTTTATTAGACTATGGGACTAAATTTGAATCATTATTTTTCAACAAACCAATTATTAGAGGTTGGGAAAGTTCTACCTAGCAGTGGAGCTAAGGAATCAGATGTTGTTTACTTCTTGGAAGATTTATATACTTACCCCCCTAAAATTAAAATTCAATGGAATCAATTAGATTTAGTGGAGGAATCTGATAAATTATCACCAAATAAAATTATTAATCATCCACCTCACAAATCGTTCTTCGGGGTTCGTGATTATATGGATAAAGTAACATCTTTTGATGTTTACAGTAAGAAAATGAAGTTTTTGAAGCAAACGTTAAAAGATGTTCCAGTGTATGTAATTGTAAATGGAAGAACTGAGATAGTTGTAGCATCCTCGAGATCTCAAAAATTCCATTCTCATACCGCTCTAAGTTCGGGTTTTAATCTCGAAAAGGGCGGTGTTCAGGAAACTGATGTAGCACAAAAATCTTTTTCTAAGAGTAAAGCTTATAAACGTACTTTAGACAAAGCACTTTCAACTAAATCAAAAAAGTTTGGTTTCATATTTCTTGATCCCACTGAGGCGCAAATATACTTGGATACAATGGTAGCGCGTTCCGAAAGAAGATCCCATCTTAGACGTGATCATAGTATTGATAAAGTTGGTTTATCAATACATTGTATTGGTTTGGACACTGCCTATAATTTATTAGCACGATCTTCTTCTAATGTAGATTTCCGCTTTGTCCCAAGCCTTACCGAACTTAAAGCATTATTAGAACATAGTAGCCAAGGAGATACTAATAGTGAATTAGGTGTTAATGAACGACAATTAGAACACACTTTGTCAGGGAAGGCTCTGTCGATAATAAGTGCCCCATATAATTCTACTTTTAAAGGTGTACCAATTTATATTGTGGCGTTAAAAGATAAGTCACGAAACCTTTTCTCGAAGTTGGGTGTTGATATTAGCGATCTCAGAAATAGTTTACATGGTGCCTTTATTTCTGGGTCTGATACTATTATTCGTCCATCGAGCTTAGAGGGCAATTATAGAAGAGATAAAGAAAAGCTAAAATTTGAAGCTTTACAGGATTCTCAAAAGGTTAAAAGTTCATCAACTAATTATATTTTCTTTGATAGAGAACAAGCTCTTGAGTTTGGCGAGAAGTATTCTTACCGTATGGTTTCACCAATTTATACGCATAATTTAGAAGATTTTCTTGAATTGTGGGAAGAATCACTCGTACTAAACACGGATGTTACTAAATCTTTTCTTAATAGTAAGCAGCCAACTTATTTTATTCCTTCCAAGCGATCTATTAAAACTTTAGAGCAATATGATAATAGGCCAAAAGATTCATTACGTAAATCAATTAATGTTTGGGGAAGACGTAAACTTAGTAAGTTATATTGGTTCCGAACTAATTATTTAGGCCTTATTCTGAGAGGCTATAGAATTTAAAAATAGGCCTTTTGATAATAACAAAATCTTATTCTTCATAATGTAATGTGTTTGTGAAAGTAAAAATTTTTGAACAATTACATAATTAATTGAATTTGATAAGTTAGTTTCTTGTGCTATTACCCAAATTTAAATTAAAAATAGTTCTTTTAATTGACAAATTATATTTTCTATTTTAATTTTGTATACGTTTGTAGGCGTTAAATTTGGGGTTGTTTTGGATTCGACATTTTTTGTTATCGTGTTAATTTAACTATGGCTTATAAAGTCATAATTTTTTATAATAAATGCAAACAATATTTGTAACTTTAATTCAAAATTAGCATTCGCATAATTTTTTAGAATTAGTCATAAAATCTTCGTACGTTTTATGAAATTTTAATAATAAGGCGCAAGTTAAATTCAAAAATCTTGTAGAGTTTTAATGCTAGTATCTAATACATTGTTATTTTTTGTTGCAGGTAAGTTAACATCGCTAGTTAAATGGACGTGGGTTCAAATCCCACCAACTCCATCAATTTGATCCATAAGCATCTGTAGCCAAGCGGTCGAAGGCATCAGACTCATAATCTGCTTCTCATAGAGACGTCGCTGGTTCGAACCCAGCCAGATGCAATTCTAGTTCCACTCATTATTTATGTACCAATTTGTTAATAACAAGGCTTAGAGGGACTCGAACCCTCCCCTCCCAGAACCGGAATCTGGTGCTCTATCCACTGAGCTATAAGCCTATAAGCTTTCGGTCCTAACGACATACCATGATCATATTTTTATTCTACTTTGCGGTTTTATTCATAGAATTTTGCCACTCGTTCATAATTGTTGCTGTTGCATTTAAAAGTTGAGCTTTTTCTTTCGTTAGAATCCACGGTTTAGTTTCTAACTCTTGCCGAATCTGGTCCCACGTATCACTTTTTGGCCAAAAAAAGTAGTCTGTCAATGGAATTTGTTCTCCAGCTTGAATTTGATCTATTGCAATTCCTAGTTCATTTTCTAACCAAAGTATATTTAATTTAAATCTTGGTGCCATTATTGTTCATTAATTACATTTGTTCAAAAATCTTTGCTTTGACAAAAATATTGTGAACTGTCTCTGTTGGTTGTGCACCTTGCTTTAATCGTTTTATGATTGGTTCAAATTTTAAATGTGTTTCATCTGTTAGTGGATTATAAAATCCTAGTTCTTCAATGGCTTTACCATCTCTTTTAACGCGACTATCCATTGCTACAATTCTATACGATGGTCTTTGCTTTCGTCCGTATCGTTTAAGTCGAATCTTTATCATAAAGTAAATACTTGTGTTTAAACAATTAACAATTTTATTAATTAGGCTGTTAATTTTAGGCGCCCTTTTTTGCGTCTTGCGTTGATAACGCGACGTCCTGTTTTTGATTTCATACGGGCGCGAAAGCCAGAAACTCGAACTTTTTTTAATCTAGTTCCATGCAGTGTTCGTTGGGTCATTTGTTATTAATAGATAAATTAATATATAGATGTATAGGTTACCAGCTTGATTTCTTAAGGCCCGGAATTATACCTTCATGTGCCATTTCTCTTACTACATGGCGCGATAATCCGAAGTCTCGGTAAAATCCACGACTTCGACCTGTAACCCAACAACGATTACGGTGTCGTACTGCTGATGAATTTCGAGGTATCTTTTCAAATTTTTTATAAATTTGAAGTTTTACTTTGTACCCGTCGCTGCTATTAAGTTGTTGTTTTAAAACTTCACGTTTAGTTTCGTACTTTGCTATTAGATTTTCACGCTTTATTTCGCGCTGAATCATACTTTGTTTAGCCATTTTTATTTATAATACCTTATGATACTTGTAACATATAATATGTTTAACATTTGTTAAACGCCCGAGTAGTTTAGTCTTCGTAGACTAAAAGTAAACTCCTTTTCTAATTTTATTGCATTGCTGTTTATTAGTCAAAAAATTAAGTTCTTATATCTTAATTAATTTTTCGGGTTCAAAAATAGTTCTTGAAAACGTGTACTTTTTGAATTTAAATAAAATCCTAGTTCATGAACCAAAAAAACGATAATTTTATTGATAAAACATTTACGGTACTAGCTGACGTATTAATTAAGGTATTACCCGCAACAAAAGATGAGAAAAAAGCTTTTTCTTATTATCGTTATGGTATGTCAGCTCAATCCAATGGTGATTATGCTGAGGCATTAGAAAATTATTATGAAGCTTTAAAGTTAGAAGAAGATCCGTATGATCGAAGTTATATACTCTACAATATTGGTTTAATCTACGGTAATAATGGAGATTATTCAAAAGCACTTGAATACTATCATCAAGCATTAGATTTAAACTCAAAAATGCCACAAGCATTAAATAATATCGCAGTTATTTACCATTATCAAGGTACCAAAGCCTCTGAAAAAAAAGAATTTGAAATAGCAAAAGATATGTTTGATAAAGCTGGGGATTATTGGAAAAATGCGATCCGATTAGCTCCAAATAACTATATTGAAGCTCAAAATTGGTTAAATATAACTGGAAAATTAACGGATAATTTGAGTTAACTTTATAAAAAATCTTTAATATTGATACTATAATGTATGTAGACTGTAATGATATGTAAAACTTAATTTTTTTTAATCTTGGCGTTTATTTAAAAAATTGCCAATAAATATAAAATTGATGCAAGTTTACTTTTACTAATTTTAAAAAATAATAAATATGACTATTGCAATCGGACAAAAGCAAGATCGTAGCGTATTCGATCTTATTGATGACTGGCTAAAGCGTGATAGATTCGTTTTCGTTGGTTGGTCAGGCTTACTTCTTTTCCCTTGTGCTTATCTAGCCGTAGGTGGTTGGTTAACAGGAATTACATTTGTAACTTCATGGTACACACACGGTTTAGCAAGTTCATTCCTTGAAGGATGTAACTTCTTAACAGCTGCAGTATCTACTCCAGCAAACAGTATGGGTCACTCGTTACTACTATTATGGGGTCCTGAAGCGCAAGGTGATCTTACTCGTTGGTTCCAAATTGGTGGACTTTGGACGTTTGTTGCCTTACACGGATCATTTGGTGTAATTGGTTTCTGTTTACGTCAATTTGAGATTGCTCGTTTAGTAGGTATTCGTCCTTACAATGCAATCGCATTCTCAGGTCCTATTGCTGTATTTGTTACAGTATTCCTAGTATACCCTCTAGGTCAAGCAAGTTGGTTCTTTGCGCCAAGTTTTGGAGTTGCTGCTATTTTCCGTTTCCTTCTTTTCTTACAAGGTTTCCATAACTGGACTCTTAACCCATTCCACATGATGGGTGTAGCTGGTATCCTTGGTGGAGCTCTTTTATGTGCAATTCACGGTGCAACTGTTGAAAACACATTATTTGAAGATGGTGATGCTGCGAACACTTTCCGAGCGTTCACTCCAACACAGTCAGAAGAAACATATTCAATGGTAACGGCAAACCGATTCTGGTCACAGATTTTTGGTGTTGCATTCTCTAACAAGCGTTGGTTACACTTCTTCATGTTATTTGTTCCTGTAGCAGGTATGTGGACAAGTGCAATTGGTATTGTTGGTTTAGCGCTTAACCTACGTGCATATGACTTCGTATCTCAGGAGCTTCGTGCTGCTGAAGATCCAGAATTTGAGACTTTCTATACTAAGAACAACCTTCTAAATGAAGGTATCCGAGCTTGGATGGCTGCTCAAGATCAACCTCACGAAAACTTTATCTTCCCTGAGGAGGTTCTACCACGTGGAAACGCCCTTTAATACTGTTATCGCAGGCCGTGATATTGAATCTACAGGATTCGCTTGGTGGTCTGGTAATGCTCGTCTAATTAACGTTTCAGGAAAGCTTTTAGGTGCACACGTTGCACACGCTGGTTTAATGGTATTTTGGTGTGGTGCTATGACATTATTTGAAGTAGCTCATTACATTCCAGAGAAGCCACTTTACGAGCAAGGTTGTATCCTTATTCCTCACTTAACAACTCTAGGTTGGGGTGTTGGACCAGGTGGTGAAGTTATTGACACATACCCATTTTTTGTTGTTGGGGTTTTACACCTGATTTCATCTGCTGTATTAGGTTTTGGTGGAGTATATCACTCACTAATTGGTCCAGATACATTAGAAGAATCATTCCCATTCTTTGGTTATGATTGGCGTGATAAGAATAAAATGACTACAATCCTTGGTATTCACTTAGTTTTACTAGGTATTGGTTGTTTCTTATTAGTAGCAAAAGCTTGTTTTGTTGGTGGACTTTATGATACATGGGCTCCAGGTGGAGGCGATGTTCGTGTTGTAACTGCACCAACATTAAACCCGTTAATCATTTTTGGTTACGTTCTTAAATCGCCTTTTGGTGGTGACGGATGGGTAATTAGTGTAAATAACCTTGAAGATATTGTAGGTGGTCACATTTGGTTAGGCTTCCTTTGTATCGTAGGTGGAATTTGGCATATTTTAACTAAGCCATTCGCTTGGGCTCGTCGTACATTTGTTTGGTCAGGTGAAGCTTACTTATCATATAGTCTTGCTGCACTTAGTGGAATGGGTCTTACAGCTGCAGTTTTTGTTTGGTACAACAACACAGCTTACCCAAGTGAGTTTTTTGGTCCTACTGGTCCAGAGGCTTCTCAATCACAGGCATTTACTTTCTTAGTACGTGACCAACGTTTAGGTGCTAATGTAGCTTCAGCGCAAGGTCCTACTGGTCTAGGTAAATATCTAATGCGATCGCCAAGTGGTGAGATTATCTTTGGTGGAGAAACAATGCGTTTCTGGGATATGCGAGCTCCTTGGGTGGAGCCATTACGTGGTCCTAACGGACTAGATTTAAATAAGATCCGTAATGATATTCAGCCATGGCAAGAGCGTCGAGCAGCTGAGTACATGACACATGCTCCTTTAGGTGCGTTAAACTCAGTAGGTGGTGTAGCAACTGAGATTAACTCGGTTAACTATGTATCACCTCGTTCGTGGTTATGTTGTTCTCACTTCTTCCTAGGATTCTTCCTATGGGTAGGTCACCTTTGGCACGCTGGTCGTGCAAGAGCAGCTGCTGCTGGTTTTGAAAAAGGTATTAACCGTGAGAATGAGCCAGTATTATCAATGCGTCCTCTAGATTAATTCTTTTAAATAAGAGTATCTATTATTACGTATTAGTTTGGTAGAGTTATAGGACCTAAATTTATTTTTTCTAAATTATAAAAAATAGGTCCTATAACTCTATTTTATAAGACAACACAGATGGGTCTTTATTAAATTTTTATTCAATCTATAACTAACTAAACTAATTATTAAAAAGTTTTGAATAAGGAGTATCCAAGTTATATCATTAGAGTGTAAGATTCTTGCAACTTTGGTGAGCTATTACCCTTTTATAATGCTGGTGGACAGCGATAGAGTTATAATTATTTAATTACGTTAGAACACTTCAAAATATTTTTAAAAGTTTCACCAAGAAGGGTTTAAAATAGTGTTAGATCTAATGTAGCCTGAAAAATTATAAAAGCTAGTAAAAGAAAGAAATAAACAAAGTTAAAAGTTTGACTTTAGGACCAAAGGGTGGTAACTTATATTTGCATACATACAAGTAGGGCTTGTAGCTCAGTGGACTAGAGCACGTGGCTACGAACCACGGTGTCAGGGGTTCGAATCCCTTCTTGCCCAATTGTAACTATTAAAGATTGATGCTTTATAGTAGAACCCTTTAAATATAGCTTTTAGACCCTTGACAAAAAGAAATAAAGCACGCTATAATATAGTACATTACTTGGAGAGGTGGCAGAGTTGGTCGATTGCGTCTGATTTGAAATCAGATGAAGTGCAAGCTTCCGTGGGTTCGAATCCCACCTTCTCCGATTTAAAGTTAGTTACTTGTACGGTCTATTACAAACTTAATAGGTAATGCAATTTTTACAATCAATTTTGTCTCATTCTGTTTTTTGATTTAGGGTAGGTCTAATCGTTTCTATTTGTCTTAATTAACAGCTATATTTAGCTTGCAATAGTTTGTGAGTTGAATGTAGCTATACTCGATGAAATTCACTTATGTCTATTAATATATATATATATTATAGAAAAAACCTATACGATCTTTAAAAAATCGTATAGATTTTTTTAGCCAACGATCCGATAAAACGTCTGTTCGGAGTTGTTCGTTTAAGTAATCTGTTAAGATTACTTCATATCTTACCCAAGCTATACTTGACCCGTTCTTATCGCGTAAGTTATTAATAAGTTTGCGGGTATGTATTTTCCGATTTAATATAAAGAAGATCCTTTACGCTCGGGTATTCTGACTAACATCTTGAATGGTATAGAACTACCATGCTTGTAAGATTTTATAATTTTGTTTGGGGTGGTAGGGTTCGAACCTACGCATCGCGGAGTCAAAGTCCGCTGCCTTACCACTTGGCGACACCCCATAATTAATACAAAAAATAATGCTAGCTTTACATACCTTAATATTAGTATTTTATATTTTGCCTGTCAAGTAGTAGAAATTTGAAATATGATTAAAAAAATCACAAAGATCATAATTAAAATGATCTTTGTGAATAGATTTAAGATATATTACATGCCAGCTTTCACTTCAGCGATTGCTTTCTTTAATAGCTCTTCAGCACTTTCATCCATTTTCTTTGAAGTCTGCACGCTCGAAATGAATTCAGGTACAGAGTTACGAAGATAAGGTCGTAGCTTAGCGATAAACGGTAATACGTTTGCTACTTCAATGTCATCTAGATAACCGTTAATACCGGCATAGATAATTGCAACTTGCTCTTCCACTGGAATTGGAGAGTTTTGTGCCTGTTTTAACATTTCACGTAAACGAACACCTTGTGCAAGTTGATTTTGTGTTGCTTGATCAAGATCTGATGCAAATTGAGAGAAAGCTTCTAACTCTGCAAATTGTGCAAGCTCAAGTTTTAACTTACCTGCTACTTGCTTCATTGCCTTAATTTGCGCTGCAGAACCAACTCGAGACACCGAAATACCAACGTTAATAGCTGGTCTAATACCAGCGTTAAATAGGTCGCCGGAAAGGAAAATCTGACCGTCTGTAATAGAAATTACATTTGTTGGAATATAAGCTGAAACGTCACCAGCTTGTGTTTCAATAATCGGTAGAGCCGTCATACTTCCGCCACCAAGCTCATCACTTAATTTTGCCGCTCTTTCTAACAGGCGTGAGTGTAAGTAAAATACGTCACCTGGGTATGCCTCACGTCCTGGCGGACGTCTTAAAAGAAGTGACATTTGTCTGTATGCTGATGCTTGTTTTGTTAAGTCATCGTAGATACATAGAGTTGCTTTTCCTTTGTACATGAAATACTCGGCTAAGGCAGCACCTGTATATGGAGCAATATATTGTAGAGTTGCTGGATCGTCAGCATTTGCTGCAACAATAATTGTATATGGTAGAGCACCTCTTTCGTCTAGTGTATTCACAACAGCTGCTACAGAAGATGCCTTTTGACCGATTGCAACATAAACACAGATAACATCCTCAGATTTCTGGTTAATAATTGTATCAATAGCAACTGAAGATTTACCTGTTTGACGATCTCCAATGATTAGTTCACGTTGACCACGACCAATTGGAATCATTGAATCAATCGCTGTAATACCAGTTTGTACTGGTTCACAAACTGATTTACGTGTAATAATACCAGGAGCCATAGATTCAACTAAACGAGAATCTGATGCATCGACATCACCTTTACCATCAATTGGTCGAGCCAGTGAATCAACTACACGTCCTAAGAATGCGTCACCTACTGGTACTTGTGCAATTTTACCTGTCGATCGAACTGTACTACCCTCAAGAATACCGATACCATTACCCATTAGAACGGCACCTACATTATCATTTTCAAGGTTTAAGGCAATTCCAATAGTACTATCTTCAAATTCTAACAGTTCACCTGCCATAACTTGCTCTAGTCCGTAAACACGCGCAATACCATCTCCAATTTGAAGAACTGTTCCAATATTGTCAATTTTAACGTCTTGGTCGTAGCTCTCAATTTGTTGACGAATAATATTACTAATCTCGTCAGGTCTAATGTTAATCATATTTCAGCCTAATTTATTTAATTTTTTTGTTGAATATAATTTTTTAGTCTTGGAACTAAAAATGAAAAAATTAAAACATATATATTTGATTCTTTTGAATCCAAAATACTAGTTTGCAGCTCCAAGAAGATTACTTATCTTTCTTAGTTGGCCACGAATACTTGTATCGATATATTGCGATCCGATTTCAACCGTAAATCCACCAATTAAATTTGGATCTACTTTAAGTGCAAGTTTTATCTGCTTAGCACCCGTAATTGTTTTCAGTTTCTCCGCAAGGTTTTGCTGTTGTTGTGCTGATAATTGAATTGAAGATATAACTTTTGCAACTTCAATTGATTCTTGCTTATAAGATAATTCTAGGTATCGTTGCGCAACACCATCGAGTAATGCGATACGATTACGATCGATTAATAGCATTAAAAATTTTAATGTATTTGTAGCGATTTGTTCCCCTAGAACATCTTTAACGATATTTTTCTTTGCTTCCCTAGTGATGACTGGATTAGCTAAGAATTTTTTTAGATCACTTGAATTAGCTAAAAATTGTGAAACAATGTTCATATCATTAGTAGTTTCCTTCAGAGTGTCATTCGCTTTAGCTAAATTTAGAAGTGCTTCAGCATATGGTTCTGCAACTTTACTTACAACAATTGACATAATTTATTCTCCTAGGTTAGAAATATTTCTATCAAGAATTTGTTGTTGTAGGTTTGAATTTAACTTCCCCTCTAACTGTAATGTAACGCGTTTAAGAGCTAGAGTAACAACATACTCTGAAATTTGTTTGCGGACTCTAGCTTCAATTGTACCAATCTGTGCTTTCGCAGAAGACGTTAATCGCTCAATCTCAGCTTTTCCATCCGTTAGAATCTCACTTTTAACTTTGCGGGCTGTAGTTTCCGCATCTGTTTTAATAGATTCAATAACCAATTGTGCTTGCTCTAATTGCTTTTCACCCTCGGCAAGTCGAGTATCCGCTTGTTGTAGGCGCTCTTCAGCTTCTTGTATTGCACCTATAATTTTTTCTTGTCGCTCTGATAAACTTTCAGATAATGCACTGCTACCTAGATAAAGAATACCCCCTAGTAATAGAGAAATATTAATAATATTCGATTCAAAGATATCAGGATTAAACGAAACAGCTAGATGTGCGGAAAAACCGTTTAATGCTTGATTAGATAAATCCATCTGTTTTTGCGAAGTTTTTATTAAAAATACTTAAAGTATTACCTCTTTCCCTAATAACTTTTCTTTTATTAGATCACTTAACTCGTCAACTTGTGTTTCAAGTTTTTCTAAGGCTAGGTTTTTTTGTGCTTCAAGATCTCGATTTGTTTTATCGATTAAAGATGCAGCATCTTTACGAGCTTGGGCGATTTCTGAGGCTACAATTTCTTTTGCTTCTGTTTCAGCTGCTTGGATAATTCCTTGAGCTTTGTTTCTGGCATCTTTTAATTGTTCATCGTATTGCTGATATAGTTCATCAGCTTTTAATAAACGTTCTGAAGCATTTGTTAAATTATTACTAATTAACGTTTCACGCTCTTCTAAAAGTGTACCTACTGGCTTATAGTAGACAAAAGTTAAAATAGTTGTTAATGCAATAAATTGTAAGGCCATTATCGGCAGTGTTGCATTAAAGTCAAATAACCCACCGGCTCCTTCAGACATAGCTAACATTTGCGCTAATGGCATTAGAAAACTGTTCATATTAATCCGCTATGTTATAAAAAATTGTAACTAAGCTAATCTAATCTAAAAAATTAAATTTGCTTAAAATAGCGCTTAGTATAAAACTAAGCGCTCTAGCTAGATTAACCAGCGAATGGGTTTGCGAATAATAAACAAAGTGCAACTACAAGTCCATAAATTGTTAAAGACTCCATGAATGCTAAAGATAGAAGAAGAGTACCACGAATTTTACCTTCTGCTTCTGGCTGGCGAGCTAAACCTTCAACAGCTTGTGCTGCTGCAGAACCTTGACCAATACCAGGACCGATAGCAGCTAAACCAATAGCTAATCCTGCAGCGATAACTGAAGCGGCTGAAATAATAGGATTCATAATAGTTTTATTTTGAAATAATTTTTATTTATACAAAATTAACAAATCTTGATTTGTTGAAAATTGCTTGTAATCACTAAACTAAAATAATTTATTATTCTAATGATTCACCAATATAGGCAGCTGAAAGTGTTGAAAAAACTAATGCTTGCACTGAACTCGCGAAAAGACCTAAAACCATAACTGGAAGTGGTATAAATAGCGGTACAAGTAAACATAAAACTGATACAACAATTTCATCTGCTAAGATGTTACCGAATAGACGGAAACTAAGTGAAAGAGGCTTTGTAAAATCCTCTAGTATGTTAATTGGTAGGAAAATTGGAGTCGGAGAGATGTATCTAGCAAAGAATCCTAAACCTTTTTTACTTAAACCAGCATAAAAATAACTAATTGAAGTTAATAATGATAATGCTACCGTAGTATTAATATCATTTGTAGGAGCTGCTAATTCACCTTCTGGAAGTTCAATTAATTTCCAAGGTACTAATGCACCATACCAATTCGCGACAAAAATGAATAAGAAAAGCGTTCCGATATACGGAATCCACGGTCTATATTCATATTCACCAATCTGATCTTTAGCAATTCCTGCTACGTATTCAAAGACAGATTCAACAAAATTTTGTAATCCTTTTGGGATTTGTTCAAGTTTTAAAGTACCCGCAATAGCAATGGCTAATATAGTAGCTATTACTAGCCATGTTACTAGCAATACTTGTCCATGCACTGTAAAACCAGCGAATGTCCAATATAAATGAGTACCTACTTCGACAGCAGCTAACGAGAAAAACATAAATATATATAACTCGACTTGAGTGGTGCAAATTTTTTCTTATTGCTTAATATTAATTATACCTAGAGCCTAGTAAATAGTCCAAATAAAAAACTATACAAAATTTTATTTTGTATAGTTTTTTATTTGGACTATCTACTTAGCACTATTTTTTCCCGTGGTAATTCCATCAGCAATTTTCGACAAAATTAGTTTAATCGATTTTACTGCGTCATCGTTTGCCGGGATTGGGATATCTACAAGATTTGGGTCACAATTTGTATCCAGAATTGCAATAATTGGGATTCCTAATTTTCGACATTCAAGTACAGCAGTATTTTCACGTTTTGGGTCGATTATAACAGCAATATCTGGTACTTGTGTCATTTCTTTTAGACCTTCTAGATTTTGACGTAATTTTTCGTGCTCACGTCTTAATAAAGCTGCCTCTTTTTTTGGTAACAAGTCTAGTTCACCACTCTCTTCTTTTGCGTCTAGTTCCTTAAGATATGCTACACGTGTTTGGAGAGTTGTCCAATTTGTAAGCATTCCTCCTAACCATCTATTGTTTACGTAAAAAGCACCACAGTTCTTTGCTTCTTCAGCGATAATATTTGCTGCTTGGCGCTTTGTCCCAATAAATAGAAAGGTTTTATTATCTCGGGCATTCTTTTGCACGAATTTGTGCGCGTATGTCAACAGTCTTGATGTTTGTATTAAATCAATTACATGTATTCCATTTTGCTCGGCATATATATATGGGAACATTTTTGGGTTCCATCTACTTGCCTGGTGACCAAAATGTACGCCGGCATCTAATAATTCACTTAGTGTTACTGTTGTCATATGTTTTATTATTACTAAATAACTAATCTTTTGTTAGGTAAGAGAATAAAATTTTAGATAAAAATTAAATTTTTCGCGAATAGAATTCAATTACAAAAAGTTCGTTTAATTTTAATGCTACCCACTCTCGGTCGATTATACCCAATATCTTAGCGCTTAAATTTTTCTTATCAAATTCTAAATGTTGTGGAATGTTAGAAAGGGCAGGTGACTCCAAATACTTATTAACTAGTCGTTTTGAAGTTACACTATCTTTGATTGATAATTTATCACCAGGTTGGCATTGATAACTTGGTATTGATACAGGAAGTTGATTTACTGTAATGTGGCCATGACTTACGAGCTGTCGTGCAGCAGCAATGGTTGGAGCTAACCCAAGTCGGAAAACAAGATTGTCTAATCTCATCTCTAATAGTTGTAAGAGGACCGTACCTGTTGTTCCTTTGATTTTTTTAGCTTGTTTAATATAGTTCATTAGTTGTTTTTCGCTTAGACCGTAGTTAAAACGAATTTTCTGTTTTTCTTCTAGTCGAATTGCATATTGTGTAAGTTTTTTTTGGTTAGCGCCATGCTGCCCAGGTCTTGTATTTGAATTTCCTTTTTTACTTGTAAGTCCTGGTAAATCACCTAATCTTCGTGTTATTCGAAGTTTTGCCCCAGTATAACGAGCCATATTTAATTCTTACTTTTATTAATTTAATTTAAATATATTTAAAACTATTATTAATTTACTATAATAAATTCTAAAAATCCAACATATTCTTTTGTTTTTCTATGAGTTGATTAAAACGTGAACGCAAAACAGTATCTTTTATATTTGCAGTTTGTGTTTGGATAATATTGTTTGGTTTATTTGTTTGTAACTCTAAGTCTTTGTAATATTTAAATCCAGTTCCAGCAGGAATTAAACGACCAATAATGACATTTTCTTTTAGTCCGTGCAACCAATCTTTTTTTCCTTCAATCGCTGCTTCTGTTAAGACACGTGTTGTTTCCTGAAAACTTGCAGCTGAAATAAAACTATCACTGTTTAATGAAGCTTTTGTTATTCCTAGTAGTAAAGGAGTATAGAAGGGTGCTTGTTCATTAACAGCTAAGCTAGATTTGGTTATTATTTCGACTTGGTATAGATTTAAAAGCTCGCCCGGCAATAGAATTGTGTCACCACTATCTTCAATTCGAACTTTTGATGTCATTTGTTTAACAATTATTTCGATATGCTTATCAGCAATTTGAACACCTTGTGACAAATATGTTCGCTGTACTTCATTAACTAAGAAAAGTTGTAATTCACGAAAACTTTGTCGGCAGGCTTCATTAATAGCTAGTTTTTCGAAATAATAATAATAATTGAAAAGAGTATCAAGTTTTTCGTGGGGGCTAATTGGGCCATCTGTTAATGGTTCAATAAGTTTTACATAGCTGCCATTTGAAAAACGAATTTTATCTCGTTGGGTAAAATTAATTGCTGTAATATACCCCTTATCATTAGTTACCTCAATTTTAGAATTTCGTACATTGGCGTACCCTTCATGGGGAGCTAGAATACACGGATTTTTAATTTTACGCGCCTCAAGAATTTCTTCCACTTTTGGCAATCCTTGAACAATATCAACAGTTTTTAATTTTTCATAAATTAGCGTAGCTAATTTGTCTAAACGCTGAACTAATGATCCAGATTCAACTTCTAATATTGCTCCTTGGGAAATTAAATACGGTCGGCCTAGTCTTATATAGACATTAGTTTTATCAATACTGTATATTTGTCCTGAGTATTCTGATTTAGTACTTGTTGAAAGTTGGGCTCCCGTTCGAATTAACTCTCCAACTTTAACTTTCAGTTCAGCTAGCTTTGAGAAATGAGGAACAGGTCGAATATCTTTATCCTGTAAGATTAGAATTTCATTTACATTTGCATTACTATTCTTAATTGCACCGAGGGTTCCTTTAATTGGAAAAAATATTTCTAGCTGTGCTAAAGTACTTGAACTTGTTACGTACTGATTCTTATTTACTAGAAATCTGGTTGCTATTTTAATATTATGTATATTACTATAGTTCGTTATTAAGTCATCGATTTTTAGTATTTCGTATTGTGAGACTTGTAATTGGTAAATATCTTTATTTTTTTGTAGAATTTCGAATTTTGATTGTAGCTTTGAGGAATTATTTTTTATATCTAGCGTAAGGAATGTGTTTAAGAGTTCAACTGGTCCGTTTGACTTAATATGTTCCCAATTCTTTAAGAAAATCTTTTTAACTGTTTTGATTTTAAAGTTTTGCTCTTGTACGTGAGGAAAGAAATTTTGATTTAAGAAAAATTCTTTTTCGCGCGCAACCTTATATTTCTGAACAGGTCGTATTAATACGTATTCAATGTTATTAACTTCAATAAACTCTATATAAGTTAATTTTTGCGCGAAAATATTATTTATTATTTGCTTGCCGGGTTCTACAAACCCATTAATACGTTCTATTGAACTATACGCTGCTGGGTTAATTTTGAATAATTCACCCGGCTTAATGCTTATTTCTTTTCCTACGACATCTACTTGTAATATCCCGCTACTTTTTGTAAAAATTTTAGGTATTATTTCCGTTCTTTTTGCAATAAAGGTATTATTCTTAGTTTGTAGTTTTTCAAGTCGTGTTGAACTTTCAACCCTATATGTTTCTTCTGGTATCCAATATAAAGTTCCTGAAAAAAGTTTACCTGGCCCTTTTCGTTTTTTTGTAGCAAATTTTTTTTCTAGATTATATGTAACAGTACCACCTGTTTCTGTTTTGTATAAGTTATTGGCTAGTGTGGCAATTGTTTCACCGTTTTGTATTGTGGTGTTATGCTGGACGTCTATTTGAAATTTTTTACCATTGTCAAATTTTAATATATTTTTTTCTTCCTTGATGGTATTACGCTTAATCAAAATATTTGCGTTTTGTAAGATTAGCGAAAAGTTTAGAATTTTAATTTCGTTCGTTGCTGAGGTTTCGTCAAATTTTACTATACCAGAATAACTATTTAATATTGATTTCTTTGCAATAATAGATCCACTTTTATTTATTTGTCCTAATTTCGCCACTAATTCTGACGAACGAGGTAAAGAGTAACGTTTACCGTATAATACCCAAATCAGACCAGGATTTCTATTCTTTTGCACCGAGTTTCCTTGCTTATCAATTATTGTTTCAATATTGATATTTTGAAAGAATACTTCACCTGAAATGTTTGTATAAACAGTTTTGCTGTCTTCTTCTAAAACAAGATTTGCATCTTTTTTTATTTCTGCAATGATTTGATTTGTATAAACTTTCTGTCCTGTATTTGATAATAATGTGGCCCCTTCCGGAAGTCTGATTTTGCTACAGGCTCCTTTTAAGTTTTGGATATATAATGTTACACTCTCTTTTATTAAAAAACTTCGTGTGCCATGCAGTGTTCGAATTAGATTAGCAGCCTCAGCTGTTTTATATGATAGTGTACCTTGAAAAGGAGCTCGTATTTGTTGTGTTAAATCACCAGAAAACACGCCGCCTGTATGAAATGTTCGCATTGTTAATTGAGTTCCAGGTTCGCCGATTGATTGTGCGGCTATTATTCCTATTGCTTCTCCTAAATCAACCAATTTAGAATAAGCTAAATGCCACCCATAACAATTTCGGCAAATTGACCGGATTGAAGTACACGTCAGTGGAGATCGAACTTTCAGTTTTTCTATATCTAACTCATCTAACTCATCTAATAAATTTGATGTTAGCTGAGTATTGATTGGTAAGATTACATTGTCCTTTTTTTTGATTAACGGCTCAGCTAAAAGTCGCCCAATCATACGATCCTTAACAGATAAATTTGGGCTTGTTTCATTAATTAACTCGTTTTTTAACAGCCCGTCTTGAGTATAACAATCCTCTTCTCTAACAATAATATCTTGTGCTACATCTACTAGGCGTCGTGTTAAGTAACCTGAATCAGCGGTTCTTAATGCTGTATCCACCAAACCTTTTCTAGCCCCGTAAGACGAAATAATATATTCTGTAACTGTTAATCCTTCACGAAAGTTACTTTTGATTGGAAGATCAATAATTTGGCCTTGGGGATCTGCCATTAATCCTCGCATGCCAACCAATTGTCTTACTTGTGATATGTTTCCTCTTGCACCGGAAAATGCCATAATATAGAGTGAATTAAATGGGTCACTTTCACGAAAATATGTTACGACTTCTTCTTTTAAAAAATTACTTGCATTATTCCAGATATCAATAACTTTTTGAAACCGTTCAATATTCGTTATATTTCCAACCTCATAATTTTGTTCTGTTGTTTCTACCTCGTTATTCGTTAGACCCATTAGGGATCGTTTCTTCTGTGGCACTCGTAAATCTTCTATACTTAGCGAAATCCCAGATTTCGTTGCGTAATGGAATGTTAGGTTTTTGACTTTATCTGCAATAATAGATGATTTAACAACCCCATAATTATGAAAGGTACAGTACATTAAATTCTTCAATTGGCGTTTGTTGATAATGCCATTAGTAAAAAGAATTTTTGCGTCTTCTTCGTTTGTTGCCATTTTTTGTGTCGGAGATTAATAGTATTAAATTAGCGGAAAATTTCATTTAAAAGTATTCGTCCTGGCGTTGTTCGTATGTATTTCGTAAATGAATCGTCGATTAAACTTTCTTTAATTTGAATATTATTTGAGACCTGGACCGTATAGTTTTCCGTAACAACTTTTTTAAAGAGTTGCTTTTGTTCGTCTTCGACCTTCCCATGAAAACGAACCCAAACAAAGGTATGGAGGTCAATTTGTGCTTGCTGATAAGCAAGTATTACATCTTTAAAATCGGAAAAATATGGTTCATTTTTTTTCTGTTGTGATGGATTATTGGCAGTTAAATAATAACAACCTAAGACCATATCTTGGCTTGGTGTTAAGATTGGGTCACCGGTAGCAGGGGATAAGAAATTGTTGGGCGCTAACATTAATAAGCGTGCTTCCGTTTGTGCTTCTAAACAGAGTGGAATATGTACTGCCATTTGATCTCCATCAAAATCAGCGTTGAAGGCTGGACAAACAAGTGGGTGTAATTTAATTGCTCGGCCCTCGACTAAAATTGGTTCAAAAGCTTGAATACCTAAGCGGTGTAATGTCGGAGCACGATTTAAAAAAATAGGATGACCTTCCATTACTTGCCCAAGAATTTCCCATGCTAATACCTCATTATTTTGTATGATATTTTTTGCCGCCTTAATATTATTAACAAGCCCGTCATAAATTAAACGGTGAATGACAAAGGGTTGAAATAATTCAATTGCCATCTCTCGCGGTAACCCGCACTGGTTCAATTTTAATTCTGGTCCAACAATAATGACTGAGCGGCCTGAATAGTCAACTCGTTTGCCAAGTAAGTTTTGGCGAAAACGGCCTTGTTTACCTTCAATAATGTCTGAGAGTGATTTTAAAGGGCGATTATTTAAACCCACCACAGCTTTACCGCGACGGCCATTATCAATTAATGCATCTATTGCCTCCTGTAGCATTCTCTTTTCATTTCGAATAATTAGCTCGGGTGCCATTATTTCTTGTAAGCGTGCTAGGCGGTTATTTCTATTTATAACACGCCGGTATAAATCATTTAAGTCTGAGGTAGCAAATCGTCCTCCGTCTAGTTGAACCATTGGTCGTAAATCAGGTGGTAGAACTGGAATAATATCTAAAACCATCCAAGCTGGATTACAGCCAGATGCAATGAATTGGTCAATAATGCGGAGTTTTTTGATTAATTTGTCACGTTCTGGACGTTTTACAAATGGTAATGAAGTACGTATATTTTTTGATTCTTGTTCGAGGTCAAGTTGTTCTAAAAGTTTTTTTATTGCTTCAGCCCCCATTACGATTTTAGAACTCGTAGATTCTGTGCTGTCATAGTCTAATGCAATCCAATCGTTTTCTGTTAGAAGTTGTTTATAAACTAAACCTGTTAAATTATCCGGATTAATAACAACGTAGGCATTAAAGTAAATAATTTGTTCAATCTCTTTAAGTGAAAGACCTAGTAATAAAGCAATTTTACTTGGTCGAGCTTTAACATACCAAACGTGAGTGACTGGTGAAGCTAATTTTATAAACCCCATACGGTGGCGTCTAACCTTGGATTCAATTACTTCAACTCCACAGCGCTCACATACAATTCCTCGGTGTCTAACTCGTTTATATTTACCACAATGACATTCCCAATCGTTCACGGGTCCAAAAATCCGTTCGCAAAATAAACCATTCATTTCTGGTTTAAGTGTTCTATAATTTATTGTCTCTGGTTTAGTAACTTCACCAACGCACTGTCCGTTTGGTAAAATTCGTTGTCCCCATGACTGAATTCGATTAGGTGAGGCAAGGTTAATTTTTACATAATCAAAAGATCGTTCCATGGTCCAAATACTTTAATTACTCAATAATTTTTTCTTAACTTATACTTAGCCTTTTAGTATTTCTCCATGAGAAATTTCATCATTTGTTTTAAATAAATAATTTTCATTAATATCACCAGAGTCACCCATTAAATTAACTTCAGTATCATTTAATTCAACATTTTGGTCAGAGATACTATATGCAGCAATATCTAAACATAAAGCTTGTAATTCACGCATTAGTACTTTAAATGATTCTGGCGTACCAGGCCTAGGAATTGGCTGTCCTTTAACAATTGCGTTTAACGTTTCATTACGCCCTTGCATATCATCAGATTTAATTGTAAGAAGTTCCTGTAACGTATAAGCAGCGCCAAATGCTTCCAGAGCCCACACTTCCATTTCACCAAGTCTTTGTCCACCTTGTTGTGCACGACCACCTAATGGTTGTTGTGTAACTAGAGAATATGGACCGGTCGAACGTGCATGAATTTTATCATCTACTAAATGAACTAGCTTAAGTATGTAAGATTTACCGACGGTAATTGGATTTTCAAATGGTTGACCTGTTCTTCCATCGGTAAGTACCATTTTTCCTGGGTAATTTTTTGAGAAGAGCCATTTTTTCGATTTAGCCGATTCTATAAGTTTTTTACTGACCAGAGCACGGGATGCTTCAACCCCATGCATCTCATCGAATGGAATTACTTTAAAACGAGTATTAAAGTTCTCCGCAGCTAACCCAAGTAAACATTCATAAATTTGACCGACATTCATTCTAGAAGGTACACCTAGAGGATTTAAAATCATATCAATTGGTGTGCCGTCAGGAAGGTATGGCATATCTTGACGCGGTAAAATTTTTGAAATAATTCCTTTATTTCCATGGCGTCCAGCCATCTTGTCTCCTATTTGAATTTTTCGTGTCTGTGCAAGATAAACTTTAATTATTTCTTGTGTTCCAGACGGTAATTCATCTTTATTATTGCGTGAAAATATCTTTATATCAATAACACGACCATTTGTACCGTGGTGTACCTTTAACGATGTATTTCTAACATTCCGTGATTTTTCACCAAAAATAGCCCTCAGTAATTTACTCTCGGGAGGATAATCTGATTCCCCTTTTGGTGTTAATTTCCCAACAAGAATATCACCAGATTCAACCCACGCTCCTAAACTGACGATCCCATTTTCATCTAAATTTCGAATAGAATAATCACTTGCATTTAATAAATCTTTGGTTATTTCCTCGAGTCCAAGTTTTGTTTGGCGAACGTCAATTTCACATTTTTCAATATGAAGTGATGTATATAAATCATCATAAATTAGACGTTCATTAATAATAAATGCATCTTCATAATTGTAACCTTCCCATGGGGTATACGCAATTAAAATATTTTGACCTACAGCTAATTCACCTCCTTCTGTAGATGCACCATCTGCAATAACTTGGCCTATAAAAATTTTTTCATGTACCCAAACTAAAGGTTTTTGATTAATACAAGTTTCTTGATTAGAACGGCGATATTTTGTTAATAAATAGGTCAAATTTGTTCCATTTTTATCTTTGATAACTATACCGTCACCTACAATATTGATAACTTTTCCACAATTAAGACTCAAGATTGTCATCCCAGAATCTCGTGCAGTTTGGCCTTCTAATCCAGTTCCAACAAGGGGTGCTTCAGAATATAAAAGTGGGACAGATTGTCTTTGCATATTTGACCCCATTAATGCTCGATTAGCGTCATCATGTTCAAGAAAGGGAATTAGTGCCGCGGCTAAGGAAACTACTTGTATTGGTGATACAGCAACATAATCAATATCTTGTGGTGATACATTTATTAGCTCCTGATTACGCCTTACTGGAACTTTTGAATCATGGATATAACCGTCTTTATTTGTTAAAAGGTCACCAGCAGCCAAACGAAATTTATCTTCATTTGTAGCATCCAAGTAAATTGGAAATAATTCCTTTAAAACTTTACCACTTGCTACTTTATAAAAAGGCGTCTCAATAAATCCATATGAATTAACGCGACTATACGTCGATAAGGAACCAATTAAACCCGCGTTTGGTCCTTCAGGTGTTTCTACTGGGCAAATTCGCCCGTATTGGCTCGGGTGAATATCACGAATGGCAAATCCCGCACGATCCCTTGTTATACCACCAGGTCCCAAAACTGAAATACGTCGTTTATGCGTTAATTCGGCTAAAGGGTTTGTTTGGTCCATGAATTGTGATAGTGGACTTGATCCAAAAAACTCACGTATGGAGGCTATTAACGGTTTTGGGTTAATGAGTATGTTAACACTAAGCGAATGTTGTTCGCATATCGCCATCCGCTCACGAATTGTACGTTCTAATCTATTAAGACCAATTCTTATTTGATTTTGAAGTAACTCGCCAACAGAACGAATTCGTCGATTGCCTAGATGGTCAATATCATCCTCAGATGTAGAGGAAATTCTAAAATTAATTAGTGTATTGATAATTTGTAAAATATCGCGTGAAGTTAAAATACGTATTTTTTCATCAATATCAAGTTCTAAAGTTTGATTTAATTTATAGCGACCAACATAACCTAGATCATAACGTTTCGGATCAAAAAATTTCGAGTAAAGTAATTGTTGACTACGTTTCACGGTAGCAGGTTCATCAGGACGTATTTTATTATGGACTTCTAATAAGGCTTCATCAACAGTAATAAACTCATCAGTAAAGCCATTTTGAAAATAGTCCGGATGATCTAAATTGGTATAAATAGTTGTGTCATCTAACCCAAGTGCTCTTAGAAATGAATAAGCTGACAAATCGCGCGCTTTGTCAATTTTTACCTGAACAAAATTTTCACGCCCAACTTCAAATTTAATCCAAGTTCCCCGGTTTGAAATCAAGCTAGCAATATAATTTCTAGACCCTTGTCGATCAATTTCACTTTTAAAATAAATACCAGGACTACGAACAATTTGATTAATTATTACTCGTTCAATACCATTAACCAAAAAAGTCCCTTCATTTGTCATTAATGGTATATCCCCTAAAAAAACTTCAGCTTTACTAGTTTCTAAGCGTTTTTTTAAATGGGCAACTATGTAAATGGGTACACTATACGTTGCATCACGACGTTTTGCTTCTTCAAGTGTATATTTTGGTCTTTTAATTTTGTAAAATTTTGTGGATAGATTTAATTCAAGTTCTCCTAGATAATCCCGTATTAAAGAAAAATCTTCGAATTCCTGAACTAAACCTTTTTCAAGAAACCAACAAAAACTTATACGTTGAATTTCTAATAAGTTTGGTAATAAATATTTATAAACGTTTTCTTTTATACTCAACATTCTTAATATTTATAATTATTAAAATTTGAATCGTCAGATTTTTTCTAATTTCCTACAATTTGAAACATGTATCCCTTCCCACGTATAGTTAATATTAAATTTGGTGCACTCAAATCTTGTTCAAGTTTTGAACGTAAACGGTGTACGTAAACGTCAACAACCCTAGTATCAATATAACGATATGAGGTATATCCCCATATACAATCCAGAATAGCAGTACGTGTCAAAACTTCACCGGCTTTATCCACTAGTAATTGTAACAAATTAAATTCAATTAATGTCAGTCTAATTAATTGGTCACCTTTAAAAACATGTTTTTTGGTTATGTTCAGTTTCAAGTCCCCAACTTGAATAACAAGGGGATTAAAATCATTTCTTTTACGTGATCGAATTAATAAGGAACGTATGCAAGCTTCGAGTTCATCTGGTGCGAACGGTTTAGTTAAATATTCAT